>Ga0233425_10000327_pt1 | contig 124459 bp, 96 predicted proteins | sample Watercolumn_Towu_2_FD_181712 | JGI IMG/M metagenome (GOLD analysis project Ga0233425, IMG submission 181712) | Freshwater microbial communities from Lake Towuti, South Sulawesi, Indonesia - Watercolumn_Towuti2014_140_MG | ecosystem: Environmental > Aquatic > Freshwater > Lake | place...
GTTGGTCGTCAACGGCCAGGAACTGCCCGCGACGCCGGCGAAATTCATCCGGAGCGGATTACCAACAACAAAAATGGAGGCGTTGGTCGTGACGACGAAATCATTGCGGCTGGCGCCGGCGCCGTAGCCGAGGTCAATCGGGCCGACGTTGGTGAGGATGCCGCCGTTGGCATAGAACACACTGAAGGCGGCAATTCCTTCGCTGAGCCGCATGCCGCTGCCGCTTCGAATGATGTTGGTGCCTCCGGACAGATAATAGGCGCCCACGCCGCCTTGGCCGATCCGGACCACACCCGCATTCGAGAGCACTCCGCCGCTCACGTGCAGGAAGCCGTAACTGGTGAATTGGGCGGCAAGGTTCATTTCGCCACCTATGAGGGCCACCGCGTTGCTCAGATAGAATGCGCCATAACCCCTTTGGCCAATCTGCAAGTTGGAAGTATTGGTAAATATGCCGCCAGTCATGAAATACCGGCCGACAGCGGAATGACCCGAGTTATCAATCGAACCACTGTCGTCGCCAATATATACGGCGTTCCGTTGAACAACGGTACCGCCCGTCTGATACACGATACCACTGCCGGTATCGCCCACGAACAATATGCCGCGGTTGGTAAACAGCGCATTGTCCTGAATGTTCAGGACGCCGACGCTGGCGAGTTGCCTGCCCAAAGTGAAGGCGTTGTCGTTGGACCGCGCATAGACTGCTGACCCCGCCAAGGTCAACGTGCCGAAATCGCCATAGTTATAACCAACATAGTCAGCCGTCGTGCCGACGAGCGCGCCTGTCACCACGAGGTGGCCCCGCTGGACGAACAACGAGTTAGCGGCAAACACGTTGGTGCTGGTCGCCGCGATCGCCACCTCGCTGCCGCCGTTGATGTAAAGCGCGCCGCTGATGTAGTTCTGTCCCTTCAACAGCACCGGGCCGGTCCCGCCGATGGTGACCGTCAGCGCCCCGATGCCGTTGTTGGTGATGGCAGAATTGATGATCAACTGGCTGTCCGAGTAGTTCAGCAAGATCAGTTCGCCGGCAACGTTGTTGGTGAAGCCGGCCGTGAGGTAGCCGTTGTTGATGCTGCTGCCAATGGTCAACTCGCCAGCTCCGACCGGGTTGAGGAGACCGCCGAGCGCGCCCAGCCGCAACGTGCTGCCGCCGAGATTGACCGTATAGGCAGCGCCGTCATTGGTGCCAGAGAGTGTGTTGACTGCAATGGCGCCGTCGGCATTGGCGTCCGCACCGAGGTTGACTGTCCGCGGGCCGCCCGCGAGACGGACGTGGGTGTTGGAGGCATCGAGAATGTTACCAGTGGCGAACGTGTAGGCGGTGAAATTGGTGAGTTGGGTAATCGGGCCAATCGCGTTGGTGGTGACCCAGTCCGAACGTCCGATGGTGGCATAACCGCCGACAATGCCGAAGTTGGCGGCCTGCGTGGAAAGAAGCGCGCTGCCGGGGTACACGGTGAAATCCACCACGCCACCGGTGCTGCGGGTCACGTTGCTGATGGCGAGACCGACAATCGCCCCCGTATTACTTACAATAATGTTGGCTGCGCCAGCGTTGAGCCACAAGCCGCGGAAGAATTGCAGATTGGTGATAGCGCTACTCTCGCCGCCGAGGACGGTCAACGTGCCACCCTGCATGGTGAGAGTCGCGCCGGCGCCACCGATGCCGCTGGTCGGGCCATAGGTGCCGGTGTAATCCAAAATCAGATTGCCGGCAAACGGCGACAACGTCCCCCTAAACAAATTATTGGAGCCCATCAACCTCAGGTCGCCGGTGCTGTACTTGAGGAAGTTACCCCAGCCGACGAGCGTGTTGGTGATGGTTTGCTCGGCGGCATTGGCAAAGATCACGTTGACCGCGTTGCTGATGACGCCCGGCAACCAGCCGTTGTTGTACTGGTAATCGCCCAATTGCAAGGTGCCGGCGGCAACAATCGTCGTGCCGTTATAGAGGTAATTGCCGCCAACCACTCTCAAAGTGCCGCCGCCGGCCTTGGTCAGCCCCGCCATGGTCGCCTCGCTGTTGGTGATGATCCCACTGACCATCGCAACATTGGCGTCCACATTGATCTGGCGATTGGTGCCGACGAGGTCAAGCCCGTTCGCAAATGTCAGCAGGCCGTACGCGCTGTTCGCATTCAGCACGAGGGCACCGGGCGCGAAATCGTTGGTACCCCAACGGATCATTGCGCCGGCACCGCCCAGGTTGATCGTGCGCGGCGCGCCTTGGGCGCTGAACCCGGCTGCACCACCGCGAACAGAAACCTGATCCGTACCGCCGCCCAGCGCGCGTGTGAAGACGCTGCCGGAGGGGCCGAAGTAGATTTCGATGACCCCGTTGCTGAGCACCAGATTGCCGCCGGGCAACGCGAGCGAAGTAAGCGTGCTGTTACCGACGCGCAGGACGCCGCCGGTGACGTAGGTGGTGCCGTTGTAGGTGTTGGTGCCATACACGCGGAGGATGCCAGCGCCGCCTTTCCAGAAACCAGCCGTGCCAGTGGTGTTGGTGAGGTCGTAGGGCAGGAGGGCCTCGTTGGCGAGGACGTTGATGGCGCGGTCGGCGCCGTTGAGGTTGAGCGTGTTGTTGAGGAACAACTGGTTGTTCGCATTGGCGTTGTTGAGCACGAGAACGCCGGGATTGAAATCGGCGGAACCCCACGTGACGACGCCGCCCGCAACATTCGAGAGGGTCACGCTACGCGCGGCGCCAATCGCGCTGAAGCCGCTGGCGCCTCCGAGGACTTGGACCATGTTCGAACCGGTGCCGAGGTTGCGGACGATGTTGCCCACGGCAAGTTCGAGGACGCCGCCGTTCAGCACAAGGTTGCTGGTGCTCAGCGCGCCAGCGGTGGCGAGGCGCACGGAGCCGTCGTAGATGACCGTGTTCCCATACGTGTTGTTGTTGCTAAGGATCAATATGCCCGAACCGACCTTGGCCAACGTGACCAAGCCGCCCGTGTTCGTGATCGGACCGCCAAGCAACAACGTGGTGGCTGACGCAACACCCACTGTCACCGTGCTGCCGGACACCAAACTGATCGTGTTGGTCACGCCAAGCCCCGTGGCGATGCTGACCACGTTCGACAAGGTCGAGCCGGCGTTCATCGTCAGGATCCCGGTGCCGAGCGCATTGGTGTTGCCGACAACAAGGGCGCTGCCGGCCATGAGAACGGTGCCGCCGGTGTAGCTGTTGTTGCCCGCGAGAATCAACGCGTAGCGCCCCCCGTTGTTGTTCGTGATCCCGCCGACGCCGAAAACAGCGCCGCTCACAATCATGCTGCCGGTGCCGGTGCCGGCAATGACGAGGCTGTTGGAGAGAACCAGATTGAGATTGATGACGACGTTCGCCGCGCCGAACTGATTGAGCTGTGGTCCGGCCAGACCGGGGGCGCTGCTGCTCTTGAAGACCAGATTCGTGCCGTTATTGAGGCCGTACAACGCGATGGTGCCAGCGCTCACCCCGGCGTTGGTGAAGTTGAGTTGGTTCAGTCCGAACCAAGCAGTGGCAGTGCCGAGGTTATTGGTGGAGCGGATGGTGTTGCCTGCGCCGGGATTGGCATTGAAATTCAAAACGTAGTTGCTGCCGCCTTCGGAACTCATCGGCAGACCGGTGGGTGAGTTCGTCCAAATATTCGCAGTGCCCCACACGCCGCCGACGGTGTTGGTCCACCACCAGTTCGTCTGCGCACTGGCGGAAAAAACAAAAAGATTCCCAGCAGCGACTACCGCCAGAAAAGCGCGGAACAAAAACTTGGGATGACGACTCCTCACCTATGTCCTAACGACAGTACAATTCTCTCCTGATGACATTGATTCAACTCGCGTAACTACGGTTACAACAGGTCAACTCTGGGGACGGCTTCGTGGCTCACCCACCAACGGTGCGAAAAATTACCACCCCCCTAATATTTGTGCAACAACTTTATTCGCCTTTTTTCACCCCCTGACAACCCCCATATAATGGTCATCCCAGTCGCCGTCGCCTCACCCCGGCCTTCTGCGCCACATTGAACTGGATGCCATCCACTGCCCAGAACAGTGGATCTTCCATGTGCGACACAAAGACGCTGACTCGCACTCCCACTCAACCCTCTCGTTACCAAGGCGGTACCGCTAGAATCTCACGCTGGGATTCGTGAACCGCAGCCCGGCGTTGTCGTGGTAGGTTGCATACTCCGTCACAATCGCGCCCTCCGGACCGGCCACCATGAAGTGTTTCGCTTCCGGACGGTTGAGCGCAGCGACCTCACCGGGTTTAAGCAGTTTGCCGTTCCGCACGGTGATGTACTTTGCCTGGCTCTCCGGCAATTCAACGGGACACGGTTTCGTCTCTTCGCCTTCGCCAAACAGATACACGCTGCCGTGTCGGACCTGCCACGCTTCCATTTTCGGTTTCGCTTCCGGTGTCGCCACGTGCCCATGCTCGACAATCATTTGTCCGGGCAATAAATAAATCTCGTGGCCAAAATATCCGTCCTTCTTGTCGTTCCACCAAAAAAATCCCGGCCATGCCGACATTGACGAAATCACCCAACCCAAAATCAATCGCCCAAAAATCGTCCGTCTTCAATTTGTCGTATACCGGACAACCAAAACGTTTCATCATCTCGTAGTACGCCTGCTTGGCTTTGGCCGCAGCGAACGTGCCGTCCGCGTTGTAGAAATATTTGTTCGATGCCTTCACAGGCTTTCTTCCTCTCGCGTGAGGTTTCTCCGCGATCGCCGGCAACGCAACGACTGCGACAACAACAAGCAGACTTCGCAGAATGTTCATGTCGCCATTCTTACCAGAGCGTCTGACCGTCTGCAACCGCGAGTTCCACTGTCACGGCGCTTTCGTGTATCGCGCGCGAAGACTCTCGAACTGCCGTGACCTCAGCCAGCCTTTCCGGTGCAGGCTGTATCGAATCACCAACCATAGAATCTTCAAGCCGTACACACAGCTCGCCACAAAACCGGCGGACGAAGCCTCCGGAAAATATCGCGTCGGCGCCGCGATCTCGTGGATGCGGAATCCCGATGCCACCAGTTGCGCGACGATTTCCTGATCGAAGATGAAGCCGTCGTTGTTCATCGTGAAGTTGATCGTCTCCAGCACATCGCGGCGAAAAGCGCGGTAGCCGGTGTGGAACTCCGAGAGATCAAGCCCAAACACAACATTCTCCACCCAAGTGAGAAACCGGTTGGGAAAATATTTCCACCACGGCATCCCCTCCTGCAATGCGGTGCCCCGTTTCAGTCGCGAGCCAAACACCACTTCCGCTTCCCCGCGCGAGATCGGCTCCACGATCTGTGGCACCAATCGCGGATCGTATTGGTAATCCGGATGCACCATCACCACGATGTCCGCGCCCACCTTCAACGCCTCCGTGTAGCAAGTCTTCTGGTTCGCGCCGTATCCGTAATTATGGTTGTGGACGAACACCTCCAAATTCAATTCCCGCGCGATCTTCAACGTCTCGTCCGTTGAACCGTCGTCCACCAGGATCACCGTGTGAACGGCGTCCTTCGGCAGCGCCTCGTAGGTCATGCGCAATGTGCGCTCCGCATTGAACGCCGGCATGACCACCACCACTTTCGGCCTCATGCGATCCTCCGAGGGCGCGCGACGGCGACAAATTGGTAGCCAAACATCGTGGGCCAACTTCGCGCGACAATGGCGTTGATAACGTGCAGCGCCCGCAACCACGCGCGGTCGCGGTGCGCTGCCAGCACCAACAACAACGGCACGGGCGTGGTCAGCATTTGTTCGACAACAAGTCCGGCCTCATCGAGAAGATGGCGAAACGTTTTGCGCGTGAAGAAACGCAGATGCGTCCGATCCAGGATTCCCCGTTCCATGTACTCGAAGCGACCGCACAACAGATTCATCCGCACGAACAAGTGCGCCACGTTCGGCACCGACACGATCACTCGCCCGTCCGTCGTGAGACACCGGTTCAACTCAACAAGCACTGCCGACGGATTTCGGAGATGCTCCAAAATGTCTCCGCACACGATCACATCAAATCGCTCCTTCAACTGCGGCACGCTTTCATCCAAATCGGCGACAATCATCTTGTCGCACTTATCGCAACCCAATGCCGCCAACGACGCCTCCGCCTCGATGCAGGTCACGGCAAAGCCTCGCTCGCGAAACCGCTGCGCCAACATGCCTTGCGCGCTGCCCACGTCGAGCAAGCGTTTCCCCTGCCCCTCGCCGGCCAACCGCAGAATGATCGAATGGCTTGAATACGGATCATCTTCCTTGGGTTGATAGCGCACCATAAACGGCTTCCTAAAGGCCGTAAGCGCGAAGCAAAGTCAAGAAGATTGACTTGGCCGGGTGGGCTGACTAGGTTGCGCGACATGACAGCATTCGGTTCGACCGGCGAAGATGCCGATTTCGCCGGCAAGATTTTTCTCGTGGCGGTCGCGGTTGCCATCGCGGCGTTTCTTGTTGTCGAAGTTTACGACCTTGATGTGTGGTGGAACGTGGTCATCGGTCGCGACATCCTGGCCACGTTGTCGGTGCCGAAAGTGGATCGGTACACGACTGCGGGACTGGGCCACTCGTATCAGGACATCCACTGGCTCTTCCAAGTGGCGGCCGCGCTTGCAGAGCGAGCCGGCGGATGGAGCGGCGTTGTAGTTCTTCAAGTCGCAATCTGGAGTGTGGCGCTGGCGTTTTGTTATCGCGCGGCGCGTCGTTGGGCGTCGCGCGAAGTCAGCGCGGCGCTGGTGTTTCTGGCGGCGATGGCCTGCGTCGAGCGTTTCCTGCCCCGGCCGGAGATCGTCACCTGCGTGATGATGGCAGTCTTTTACGCACGCTTGCAAGCGGGCCGTTACCGCAGCGTCCGCGACCTCGCGTTGCTTGCCGCGCTTCAAATCGTGTGGGCCAATGCGCACGGTCTGTTCGTGATCGGGCCATTCATGGCCGGCTGTTACTTGATCGAAGAGGTCGCGCGCGGACGGCGTTCGGAAGCGCGCCCGCCGGCGGTGTTGTTCGCGGTGCTGCTTGTTTGCAGCGTCTTCACGCCGCACGGCGCGGGGAGTTGGGAGTACGCGTGGCTGCTCATCACGCAAGTCGGACCGAGCGCCTCGAACCTCATGCGGTCGCTCGGCGAACTCTCTCCGACGTTCGGCGCGGCGTCGCGTTCCGGAACTGCGTTCTGGTTTTTTCTCGCGCTGCTCGTCGTCACCGTGGCCGCCATCGCTGTGCGACGACGGGTCTCCATTGCCCGTTTGCTCATTGTGACGGGGATGGCTGTTGCTGCGTGCAGCGGCCGGCGCAATGTCGTGCTTTTCGCGCTGGTCGCGGCGCCGTTCGCGGCGGAGCAGATGGCGATGTTGCGGTTCCCGAGGCCGGCCATCTGGGCCGCATCGGCGCTTGTGCTTGCGTGGGCCGCGTTTCCACTTTCGGGCCGCTACTACTTGTTCATGCAAATCCCCGCGCGATTCGGACTCGGCCTCACGCCCTCGTTTTTTCCGCACAGCTTGCCTGCATACCTCGACCGCATCGGGTTTACCGGCCAGGTTTACAACTCGAACACCATCGGCGGCTTCTATCTCTTTCACGGTTTTCCGAAACGGCTGCCGCTCAGTGAGGGACGATGGACCGCATACGACGAGGAGACAGTAACACGCATTTTGCATGCTCCCAAGGATCCCGCTCTCTGGAACTGGGTGCTCAACACGTACAAGATCAACGCGCTGCTTCTTCATCACGCCTCGCCCGAGGCGCGAGATCTCGTGCCGCGACTTCCACGCGATGCGCGTTGGCGGTTGGTCTGGTTCGATTATGCCGCCTCGTTGTGGGTGAGATCGGATCTGCCGGGCGCGCCGCCCACCCTCGATCTGGAACATGCGCCGCCGCTTCCGCCGCCGCCGCGCGTGGACGATTGCATCATCGCCAACATTTTCTTCCGTGCTGTCGGCGCCGTGGATTCGCGTATCCGCAATTTGGAACAGATGGCGTCGTTCGGTTGGAAACGCGAAATGTTCATGGAGGAACTCGGGCAGTTGCAGACCGGTGCCAAGCGCCACGCCGACGCCGAGCGGACGTATCACACACTCGTCACGGAAAACCCGCGCAACGCCTCCGCCTACAACGAGCTTGCATATCTCGCCGTCCTGCGTGGCGACACTGCGCGCGCCGAGGCGATGTTGCAACAGGCGCTCACTCTCGATCCCAACAACCGCGACTATCAGGCGAACATGGCCCGCCTACACAGCGCAAGGAAGTAGGCATCGCGACTACGCGACCTCTGCCGATGCCTGGGCCATCGCGGCGCGCTTGCGGGCCACAGCGTTAAGAATCTTCTTGCGAAGACGCAGGTGATTCGGCGTCGCCTCGACGTATTCGTCCACGTCAATGTATTCGAGACTTCGCTCCAAACTCATCCGCAACGGCGGCTCCAACTGGATCCCCTTCCCTTCGCCTTGCGAACGCATGTTCGTGAGGTGTTTCGTCTTCGTCGGATTGACCGGCATGTCCTCGGCGCGAGGGTTCTCACCGATAATCATTCCTTCGTACACGTCTTCCTGCGGCCCCACGAACAGGCGGCCGCGCTCCTGAATGTTGTTGAGCGCCCACGCTGTGGCGACACCGGTTTCCATGCTGACGAGCGTGCCGGTCGTGCGGGTCATGATCTCGCCTTTCCACAGGCCGTATTCCTTGAAGAGGTGCGACATCGCCGCGCGTCCGCTGGTGAGATTCACAAGATCGGTCTCGAAACCGATGAGACCGCGCGTCGGGATCACGCTCTCGACGGTGACGCCGTGCGGGTGATGTTGCATGTTCGTGATCTCGCCCTTGCGGGCCGCGAGCACTTGCATCACGTCGCCAAGTTTCTCTTGTGGAGTCTCGACCCAAAGCGTCTCGTATGGTTCCAACAAACGACCTTGCTTGTCCCGTCGCGTGATGACTTCAGGACGCGACACGAGCACTTCATAGTCTTCGCGCCGCATCTGCTCGACAAGAATCGCGATCTGCATTTCGCCGCGCGCGCTCACGAGGAAAATATTTGCGGCATCGGTGTCCTCCACGCTCAGCGAGATGTTCGTGCGAGTCTCCTTGTGAAGGCGTTCGCCGATGTGGCGGGCGGTGACGAGTTTGCCGTCCTTGCCGCCGAGCGGACCGTCGTTGACGGCGAACTGCATCTGGATTGTCGGCGGATCAATTTCCTGGAATGGGATCGCCTCGCGGTCTTCGGTCGTGCAAAGTGTCTCGCCAATGGAAACTTCCTCGAAGCCAGACAGTCCGACAATGTTGCCGGCCTCGCCGGCGGCGGTCTCGCCGGACTTCAGGCCGCTGAACTCGAAGACCTTCGTGATGCTCGCGCGCTCGCGCCGGCCGTCCTTGTGAATGCAGACAATCGAGTCGCCGACCTTGACGTTGCCGCCGGTGATTTTCCCGATGGCGATCCGCCCGACGTAGTCGGACCAGTCGAGGTTGCTGACGAGCATCTCGAACGGCGCTGACGGATCAGCTTTCGGTGGTGTAACGTGCTTGAGAATCGTCTCGAACAGAGGCGTCATGCCGTTGTGCGGGTCGTGAAGCTCGCGCACGGCGTAACCGTCGCGGGCGCTGGCGTAAATGAACGGCGCGTTGAACTGGTCTTCGGTGGCGTGAAGTTCGAGGAGAAGTTCGAGCACTTTGTCGTGCACCGCGAGCGGGTCGGCGTGTTCGCGATCAACCTTATTAATAACAACGATGACCTTGAGGCCGTGCTTGAGAGCTTTCTGCAACACGAACCGCGTCTGCGCCTGCGGCCCGTCGAATGCGTCCACGAGCAACAACACACCGTCCACCATGCCGAGGATGCGCTCGACCTCGCCGCCGAAGTCCGCGTGACCCGGAGTATCCACAATGTTGATCAAGTGGTCACGCCAGTGGACGGAGGCGTTCTTGGCCTTGATGGTGATCCCCTTTTCCTTTTCGAGATCCATCGAGTCCATCGCGCGTTCCTCGGCCTGCTGGTTGTCGCGCCAGACGCCGCCTTCGCGGAGCAGTTTGTCCACGAGCGTCGTCTTGCCGTGGTCAACGTGGGCAATGATACCAATATTGCGGATGTGTTGGGTCATAAGAAAAACTCGGAAGAAGGGCCAACAGACAGTACGCCACTAACGCCGGCGGCGCTTGCGCCGTCGTGTCCGATCGTACTCGACTGTTGCCGTGAAACTCATGAGATTAGATTGGTGGAGACGAAGGGAGTTGAACCCTCGGCGTCTCTTCCAGAAGTCTCTTACACTGAAACTCCTGCAAAAACAACAGAAAATGGGTGTACACACCGGTGGGCACAGATTTCAGGCGTTACCAGTCCTGAGTTGTCCGAAGTAGTCGCAGCGTGGGCGTTACTCGCTGAACCACTCAAGGCGGCTGTCCTTGCGATTATCCGCACTGCAAAAGCGGATCACTCCAACCATTTCCCCGGCACACCTCCGCCATTGTCGGGCGAAACAACCAACCCGGCGGAACATAAGGAGAAGTAACATGATCGCAACGTTCCAAGTCCACAAAGAAACCTATGGCCACTGGCCTGCGAAGAACGGCAAGCCTGCCGGTGAGTCATTCGATCTCGACCTCATTGACATGAGCGAGCCACCGCAGCACTCTTACCGGGGCATGGTGCCCTACCGGCTCACGCCGGATGAGAAGGAGAAGTACTGGGGTAAGTCCGCGCGCAAGTTCCTCAAGGTTGCCGTGCATGAAATCCTGCACACGCAACGCGGTCCGGTCTTGCGCGGCGAAATCCTGGCCATGTCAGAGAAGCCGTAAGTTATGCAGAAAGCCTTGGATAGTTACGCGTATTCGTTGGCCCGCATTCGTTGGGACGTGTTTGGAACGCTGACCTTTCGGTCAGTCCCGTCCACGAAACGAGCGTTTGGCCGAGCGTGGGCACATTTGCACTACGCGGCGAAGCTGTCCAGGCGTCCGTATTCCCAACTTCTGCTTGCGTTGCGCGCGGAGCTTGGGGAGATGATGGGGCGGTTCCACTTTCACTATTTATTGGGTGGGACCCTGACGCGCAACGAAATCACGCTGGCGCACCAGCTCGAGCATCATTGGTTTGGGATGTGCGGGCACGGTGCGATAGCAAAGTGTCGGGCATACGATCACTCGCGTGCTGGAGTGGCGTACGTCACCAAGTGTCTCACAGAAGGGGCACTAGGGAAGAACGAGTACGAGCTGCGCAAGTTCAACTTGTCCGACACGGTGACGCTGTCTCGTTCTGTGTTCCGTGTGATTGCGGATCTGGAGCGCATGGGGGCAGACACTCGGCACGCACGTGTGAAAAGACGCGGCCTCGATGAGGGGCTGATCGGCGGCGGCATCTTCTGCGCTAACGATTAAGACGCGCATTTACTGGCGCGCACGTGAAACTTCGGGCCCCGTCGGGAGCGGGCGGATGCGCCGCGCGAGCGGCGCGCCGCCCGCCCCGATGGGTGGCTTGAAGAAGGGGTGTGTCCAGAAGTACCAGTTGGGGAACTCCTGCTGCGGGGGTGGGGCTGGCGAAGCCCGTGGAGAATTAGCGGGCTTGCTGGGCTTGATGCCAGTACCAGAGCGCTTCGGCGTTAACGGTGAGGCGATTGAGAATCTCGTAAGGTGCTGTCATCGGTTTGCCGGGAAGTTGGGCGAGTTTGTCGGGCGAATAGCGGATGGCATCAAGTGACGCGAGGGGCTTGGCACTCTGGATGTAGGCGGCGATGCAGGCGGCTTTGGCGGCGGAAATCTGAGCGTGTTGGCGACCGTAGTTTGTGCCGATTAAGTGGCTGGCGATTTGTTTGCGGCCTTTTTCCAAAAGCTGAGTGGTGGCGTTGACGGTTTCGCCTTTCAAGCCGATCTGACTGAGCAGGAAACCGGTCGTGATGGTGTCCTGCAATGCGTCGGCAGCCTGCCACTTGCCGTGCCGGTAGCCTTTCTCGGCTTCAAACACGGCGTGATATGCAGCGCTGACTTCATCGAGGTGCTTTGCGACGTTGAACAAGTCGTCAATGTCGAAAACCTGTTTGATGACCTGAAGGCTGTAGTAGTCGTCGCACGGGACGCCGACAGTGTTCGGAGCGAAAGCGGTGAGCTTGTCGCCGAGCAAGCCTTCGATGGTTGGAGTGAGAACCGGAACTTCACGCGTCGTGGCTATGAACGGGGCGCGCAACGGCACCGGCTCGGTGTTCGGGTACACGTTGCCTTCGAGCAGAACGTCGAGGAGCACGTAGGGCGTCTGGTGTTTGGCGTCGAGTGACCGGAAGAAAAACTTGAAGTGCTTGCGTGCCGGCAACCGGTGACCACCGCGATCATCTTCCGCGAAACCGATGAACGGCGCTTCCTTGGAAATCTCTTCCAAGACCGGCAGCAACTTGTCCGGCTTCTCCAGCCAGATGATGTCCGCATCAATCGAAACCCGGCGCAACCGGTCCAGCTTGATCAACAGGCTGCTGCCACCCTTGAAAATGAACGGGATATTCCGGGCGGCCAAAGCACCGACCAACGACAGAGCCCGGATAGCCTTCTCCAGAAGCAACGGGTCAACCCCGCCAAGTTCCGTGCGTTTGGCCTGAATCCATTCGGGTTGATAGCACTGGTCGGCAATGGGTTGCATTGGGTGAATCAATCAATTCCACTGTGGATTTTAAGTGGAGATAATTGATTGCTCCTTCCCAAACAACTCATCCAGAGAGACTTTCCTGATTGCGCCGTAGGCGGTGAGGACGGGAACGGTAATCCGTCCACTGGTAACGAGGTTGCCGGACATCCGCTGAAACTCGCCGAGATCCATCAACGACAAGGCGCGGGATTCGACATGCAAATCCACCAGCAACTTCTCGACGGTCGCAAAGTTACCGGTGACCGGCTCCTTGCTGATGGCGGGGCGCACCACGACCGTCTTGTCGCCGATCTTGAACGACTTAGCGGCCTCCTTCTGCATCGGGTTCAGGAACGCCTGGCAGCCGTTCTCCTGAAGCGATTCGGCGACGGCATCCATTGAGTCGCGCGGCACGTACACGAACGTCACGAACTTGGCCAGCATGTGGTGCATGTAGCCTTTGATCTGCGCCGTGGACCAGCAGGCAAAACTGAGCAACGGGAACTGCTGCTGCAACTGCGCGACCAACGGTTCGACCTGCGCGGTGTCGAGTTGGAACGGCGTCTGGATCGAGGAATACCAGCCGCGCCCGGCATCGTAGATGAAACCGGTCTGCGTTAACTCGTGCAGGTACCGGTTCAATGTCTCCGGCTCGCACGTCAGCTTCTCGCGCTTCAACGCGGCGCGGACGCGGTCAATGTTGTAGTAGGGCGACTGGCTGCCGAGTGCCGGCAGGATGGCGTCGCGCAAATGATCTTTCAGACCGGCCTTGCCGGGTTTGACGGCGACGACGGGCGCGCCTTTGCCTTCTTCGATGCCGTAGAGGGCGGAAACCATGTTGTCCACTAGGGCTTCGAGGGCGGCGATGTTGGCGTTGGGATTGGTGCGCTTGGCGGCGAGAATCTGATCCACGACTTCCACAACGGCGGCCTGCTCCTCGGCGCTGGCTTCGGGCACCGGCAACTTCTTCCAGTCGTCGGGGTACAGATGAATGTTGCTGCGACGAATGGAGCGGAGAAAGTTGCGGGCGAAAGCCGAATTCATCACCGCCAGCAAATACTTCACGTCGAATTGCCGGCTCGTTTCTTCCAAGCTCTCCCGGTTCGGAAGATCGGGACGAGGTGGCTTCTCAGAAGAATAGCGTGCGGCTTTTTTCAGAGAGTTGTTCTTTACCCCATCCAGCATGTGCCACGGAACGAAACCCACGCTGGCCGGTGTGAAAACGAACTGCTTGTTGTCGTAAGAAGTGATGGGGTCAGGGCCGGGGCTGCGTTGTGCGATTATCTTCGCTGGTACATCGTACATTTCGGGGAATGTAGGGCGGCAAAATTGATGAGGAGCTCGTTTAGTGCCCCATTCAAGCCAAAGGTTAGTGAACGGCAGCCACCTTCCAAGATGCTTTCCTTCTACATACGGTTTTGAGTGAACTTTGTCGCGAGTGTCGGAAACCAAGTCAGCCGTGACAAACTCGCCCTTTGCCTCATGTTCGTCACTGCTGGGACGCAAACCATAGCTGATGTAGCAGATTTGATCCAAGGTTAGCGTTGGTTTGGAGAACGTCTTCGCGACGGCATCTTCCGGGAAGAACGCCCGGTAAGTCAGATTGCTTTGCCGGTCACTCGGCAGCAACCGGACGTTGGCGAACCGGGTTTCGTGGACGCGCCGCTCCGGTATGTTGTCCGCGCCGGTAGTTTTCTCGAAGAAGAACAGGACATTGCGGACACCGGCCTCGAAGATTTTCAGTTTGCCGAGAAAATCCAGTCGCAAGATGGCCGCGTTCTGTAGAAACCAGTTCTGCGATTTCTGGGCGTACTTGGAGTGGCAGTAGGCATCGGAAACGATGTAGGTGAGCACGCCGCGTTCGGCGAGGAACTTGTAGCCGCGTTCGATGAAGGCGACGTAGAGATCCCATTTTTCCCAGAGCGTCTGATATTCCTCTGTGGCTTCGATGGCTTTGCGTTCGGCAAGAATCTCCGGGTTGTCGGCGCGGACGTAAGGCGGATTGGCGATCACGATGTCGAAACCGCCTTTGGCAAACACATCTTGGAAGAACAGATGCCAGAGGAAATACGGGCGTTCTGGTCGGTCTTCCAACTTGCGGAGACTCTGGCCGCGCTGCTCACACGTTTGCAGTTCCACTTCAAGGGTAGCGATGCGTTTGAGTTGCCTGGCCGGTGGCTGCCAGCCTTTCGCGAGCCGCTGCTTCTTCTTGATGTCGGCTTGATGCTGTTTGAGTTCCGTCTCCAAGGCGTCGCGCTGGGCGCGGATGTTGTAGTCGAGGTGGCTCAAGACGAGTTGGTCAATCTTCGCGTGGAGTTCGCGTTTGGCTTCCGGGCGGGTTTCGTCGAAGTAGTCGTTGATGAGCTGGCCGATCTCGGCTTGCTTGCCGGCCTCGAACTCGACGGTCAGTTCCGTGGAAGAAACGCCGATGCCCATTTCGGTCTGGCCGACGCCGAGCAATTGGATAGTGCGCGTGGGCTTGCCGGTGAGGTTGCTGAGATCAATTCCCTCGAAACTTTCAAGTAGCGAGTCGCCCTGCATGATCTTGTAGTCGAGGTTCGGCAGCGGGCGCGGGCGTTTCTCCTCGACGATGAGCGCCAACCAGAACCGCAGACGGGCGATCTCGACAGCGCCAGCGTCAAGGTCCACGCCGTAGATGGAGTGTTGGATGATCTGGCGCTTGGCCCTGGCGCGATCCAACGTCCAGTCAAGACTGAGCTTGATCCAGTAGATTTCCTGAAGCAGCCCGATGGGGAATGCGCCTGAACCGATAGCCGGGTCGCAAATCTTCACGGCATCGAGCAGCCGTTCAATCTCCTTGGCGTTCTCGTGAATCCAGTTACCCTTGCTGGCTGGGCCGGGGTCTTTGTGCTGCACGAGGCGTTCGATTTCCGGCCGGTCGGCAAGATGCGTTTTGAGGTAGTAGATGAGGCTCTGCTGGCACATGTACTGCACGACCGGCTTCGGCGTGTAGTACGCGCCCTTGTCCTTGTTGTCTTCGAGCAGGTTCTCGAAGATGTGCCCGAGCATCTCCGGGTCAATGCCGACCTCGTGGTCTTCGGGGTCGTTCTCGTCGATGGTAAAGTTGTAGGCGGCGAGGAAATCGAGGAACTCCTCGAAGAGCTTGCTGGGGCAATCGATCTTCTCAACCGCGAACGATTCGCGCTCAAACAAGCCGCCATTCAAGTACGGGATGCGGGTGCCGGTCGGCAGGAAGATGTCGTTCGGCCGGTCGGCCCGGTTGAGTGCGTCGTAGAACAGTGGAACAAGTCCGGTGCTGTGAAAATGGTCTTTATCGGGATGGTTGACGAAGAACTCACGGAGGAAATCGGGTGAACCGTTCTTCCAGTCCTTCCGGTCGGCCGGGCAACCGAGCCAGCCCTTCTTCTGGAGGAAATGCAGGAACACGATCCGCCCCAGCATCTTCTTCACGAAATCGCGAATCGGTTTGCATTCGCGATCCAGTTGCTTCGCGTCCGTGATGTTGCGGGGAACGCCAAAGACCGTATGCGGCACTTTCGTAGCGAGCAGATGGTCAACGAACTTCTGGTAGTGCGCCTTGTACTCGTCGAAAAACTCGTTGTTGAGCTTTTCAACTGAGAAGGCATCCGTAACATCCTTCAGTTCGGCGGAGTCGCACTTAGCAGCAAGCGCGGATAGTCTTTGCGCTGCCGTACGGCAAGGCTCACCGAGACCAAGAATGTAGGTGAAGCGGCGAGTAGCCGTCTCGTGCGTCTCGACCGTCAAATCCTCAGCCAACACGCTTTGCTTTGCGGCATAAGTTAGACGGAAAGCGTTTGTGCCGGGTTGAAGAAAAAAAGCCAGAACCGCATGGGCATTAACTTCATCTATGCATTTGGCAACGAGTTGGCGCAATGCTACGCGGTTACGGAGCAGATTGATGCTCTGCGCGGCATCCACTTCGTAGAACGCGACGATCTTCTGCCCGGTAGAACCGTCCGGCAATACCGCACGCCCTATCTGCCTTCGTGCTGTAGCGATTTCGCGCTCAGCTTCGCTGGTAAGCGGGTGGTCGTGAGGCTGTGTAAACATCTCCACGCCCGGCATGATCTGCGGAAGCAGCGTTTGCCAAGTTTCACGACGGTACGGCAACTGAAGTTGGGTTTGGAGAATAGCGGTGTTCATCGTGTATCAAGTTTTCGGACACCGGTGTAGTTAATAATGTCTTGGTCGCTGGTCAACAGGATGAGGTTGTCTCTGCGAGCGGTGGCGACGATGATTCGGTCGGCAGGATCTTCGTGAAAGGCTCCGGGAAGTTCATTGGAGTAACGTGCAATTACGGCGTCGACCGGTATCACACGAATAAAGCGCGGTTCGAGCGCGGTTCGCAACCATTCACCGAGCGGGATCGTGAGTGCGAGTTCGTGAGGTTTCTTGCGAAACTTGGTGCAGACTTCCCAAACGCTGATAGCAGACAATCCGAATGGGGCATTGTCGGCAGCCATCAGAACAGCACGAGCGGCAGCATTCAGTTCGTTGAGGCGACCAACGGCTCGCAACCAAGCATTTGTGTCAAGGAGGTGCTTCAATGGAGCGCCTTCCAATCTTCGGGCGGCAACGGTTTTTCCCATTCTTTACCGAATTTGATCGTCTTACTCAACCGGCCAAGGAATTGTGACATATCCAACGCTTCGGTTTTCGCAGGTTTGGTCACACTGGGGGAGGTGAGCAGTTTACACTGGTGAACGCCGGTATCTCCGTTGGCTGATGCAGAGAAGGATTCGGATAGGATGATCTCGGGGATGCTTGGTTCGGGGCCCAGAGAACCGGTGGGTACGGAAGGTGAGTCTTCCTCTACATCAAGAGGGTATGTACGGATGATCTCTTGTAGTTTGTCGATATAGACAGCAGTGGTGACAGGCTTCTTGGCGACGGCTTTTTGAAGAGCGTTCAGCTTTCGCGGTAAGTCTTGGAACTTGGATAGGCGAACAGCGTGCTGTGCAGCGAGCAACTCTGCCTTCTCGGCTTTCGAGAGGTTCGGAAGTGCTTGTGCAGCCGCCAAGAGCCGAATGGCTTTCTGCTCGTTGGGGCCAAGCGTGTGATCGACAGCGCGTTCGCGCACAACATCGGCATGAACTTTGGCCTGAAAGTCTTCAAGCGCAGCGAGAACGTGATTGTGATGGGCGTCATGGAGCGGTACGGATGGTTCGGACACTTCGGCACGAAAAGCGCGGGCCATTTCCAGAAAACTGACTTCATCGAGTTGACCGTTGACCCGGTAAAAAGCGTCGCGACGGTTATTGCGGATGAAGACAAGGGAACGGCCAGCTTGGGACACGTCTTTTCGACCACAGCGTGCTCGCAGGGGTAGATGGCGGATACGGCGGAATTGGTCTGGGTGTGCGTCTTTGTAATCGCGGAGTTCGGAGAGGAACGCGAGACGCTCGTCTCGGTCTTCCTCAATGTCTTTATCGAAAAGCCCAAAGTTAGTGACCTCTTCATCTGGCGAGTAAATCTGCGAGTCCTCGCCCAGTGCGGAGTGGAACGCTTGTAATTTGAGAAATGCTTTCCGGTGGAGATCAATATCGGAGTCCACCTGGGCTGTCGGGTAGAAGTTGAAAATGTGAATGGCGGCGACAGTGCTGCCGATTCGATTGACGCGTCCGATGCGTTGCATGAGGCGCGTGGAGTTCCAAGGCGTGTCGTAGTTCACAATGACGTGAGCGCGATGGAGGTTCACACCTTCGGCCAAGACTTCTGTGGAGATGAGAATTCGATAGTCGTCTTTTCGGTGAGCGGGATCATGCGGGGCGTTGGCATCAAAGTTAGCCTGTACAATAGGCATGAGGTGCTTCCGGTTATGGGAATCGACCGCGAGCACCGGGCCAAATCCCGCAGCCTTTAGCGCCTTCTCCAGATAGAGCGTAGTGTCGCGAGCTTCGGAAAAGATGATGAGTTTACCGGTTTCGTTAAATGGCTTGGCGAGGAGATTCTGGCGGTCGCCGTCGCCGCGAAGCCAAGCGAAAAACTCATCGAGTTTGGGATCATCTTGAACCTTCTCCCACGCCGCAACCAACTCATCGAGGATTTCGGCATCGTGTTTCAAGCCGGTAAGGAACTCGGGTTGGAAATCCTCTGGTGCGCAGACAGTGATTGTTGGGTCGGTTTCGCTGGCTGTGGCGATGGCCTCGATCAATTCATCTTCCCGACCTTCGAGGATATAATCGGAAACGTGCAAGCTCGGGGCGATGTAGATCGTGCCATTCTCAAACATGGTCAGCATCGCCTGCGTTGCATCGCGGAAGCGACGCAGGCTCTTGGTGAACGCCAAGAAACTACTGTCGAGGCGTTTCACCAGCAGCGTCTTCATGATCTGCGCAAGCTGGGCGGCAACGAGGTCTGCACGTTCGTATTTTTCTTTGAGCTTTGGAGTAGCAAGGAATGCGATGGCCCGATAGCGATTGTAGGTAAGTCCGCCGGATTCCGGGAATGAGAGCAGATTGATAGTCCGGTCGTACAAAGCGTCAAGTTTGGCATCGAGTTTATAGAAAATCGGCCTCGGCTTCTCAACCTTCGGAAAGATAATGCCCTGCTGGTCGAGGTCGGCCTTCCAGCGTGCGTCACTCACCAAGTCAGTACGGGTACGGCGTACGGTCAGAGGCTGCACTACCTGCTCTCGAATCTGTTCATAGATGCGTGCAACAGCGGCGTGAGCAGCGCGCTTGTCAGGCGTCTTCTTCGGATTGGTCGCTATCTCATATTCCTTAATGCGCTGGGCGAAAAAGTGCTGCAAGTTACCGACGACGGTGGAGTCCTTACCGTCTTGAAACAGCAACACTTGGTTACGGATGTCAGACGGGCGGTTGTTTAGTGGTGTGGCGGAAATGAGAATGATCCGCTTTTTGGCAAACTCGCCGTCGGGCAAGCGATGTTTGGTGCGGGTTTTGGAAAGCTTCTGGAGCAGGTCGTAGCAGTCGGCGGTGTCGTTTCGAAACTTATGTGCTTCGTCGATTATGATTAGGTCGTATTTCTCTGGGTCCCGGATTTTATGGAGGCTGCCATTATGAACGACCCTAACTGCGTCATCGAGGCCAAAGCGCTCCATCTCTGTCTCCCAATTCTCTCGAAGAGAAGGCGGAGTGACTACGAGGATACGAGATCGGTGTTCGGGAAAGCCGTTGTAGAAGAAAAACTTCTTAGCGATTCGGGTGGCAACGATGGTTTTCCCGAGGCCAACCACATCAGCCAAAAAGAAGCCTCCGTGCTTGTGAAGTTTTAGCCAGCCGTCGTTGACAGCATCGCCTTGGTAGCTCAGGGCCTTGACTCCTTTAGGCAGGTCACGTTCGGAATTTGGGTCATAGTCAATCGCTGGGCCAAAATACTCAGTGAGGAATTTAATATAGAGTTCGAATGGCGTGAGGTCGTCGCGGAGATAACTGTCTTTAACGACTCCGCTGACCGCTTCGGGTAGGACAGAAACTGCTTGGGTCCATAGCTTCTCGAACTCATCCGCTGCGAACTTGACCTCCGGATAATCGGTGAGAAGTACATTGAACTCGTAGTTTGTAGCGGCATCTTCAACACCAAGGCCGGCAGCGGTAAGGTTAGAAGAACCGGTAATTACGGCACCGGTCTTATGTTCGCAGAACCCCTTGGGAAGGAAAATATAGAGTTTAGCGTGGAGTTTTTTGGTCGAGTGGGCCTTGATCTCGACGCGACATGCAAGTACATCGGCGACGAATTGGCGGATACCGTCCTCGATATCTTTCTGGTACGGGGCAGACTGTAAGTCCTCTGTGAGCTTGTTGCGAACGTAGGTTAAGGTCTTCTCTGCATCACCCAAAAGGAGCAAGCCCTTGCGATGATGTCGAGCAAGTTCTGCGTCAACATCGATTCCTACCAAGATTCGAATATGGGGGACCTTTTCGAGGTGTGGGCGGAGAGCAAAATAACCAGAAGCACGCAAGTACCCGACAAGTGCATCAAACCGTTCAATGTCTGGATTGTGTGCAAAGATACCCGCAAACTTCTTCAGAAGTGTGTTCTCACCGTCGTTTGTAAAGAAGCGGATGGACATTGGCATGCAGACTAACAAAGCGTTTGGTTGTGTGCAATGCCTTGTATGCAGTGCAGTTGGTCGTCACGGCGAAGCGGTTGGTGCTGGTGTGTAGCACCATTCGCGGAGTCCGGGGCGATCTATCTGCGCCAACCTTGATTGGAGGCAGAAAGGCGCCCAGAGGAAAACTGAGGAGGCGGCCTCCTGAGTTGTCCTTTGGTCGCGGCGTGAAGCGCAGTTGGTCGGCCTGCGTGTAAGGAGCGGGGCGTAATGAGCCTTCGTCGTCGAGCGGGCAAAGGGTTTCGACGTACGCAAGGCGAAGTGAAGCCCCAGCGGATGGAACCGAGGACGATCCATCTTCGTAGCCGCGGACAGATGAAGGAAAGTCAAGGAAACGGAAGCGGCAGCCGCTCCGGTGTCCTTGGGGCTGATGCAGCGGAACGGCTGTTTTGAAGAAACGATTTATTGTTGACAGTTTGCAAATGTTGAATAAGATATTTGCATAATGCAAATATTTCCTTATTTGAAGGTAACGAAAAGCGACCGCGCGTTGGTTGGGAAGCAAGACCCGGGTAAGCGTATCTATCGGCAAAGCGGCCCTGCTGAAGAATCGGGGGAATGGTTTGAACGTTTAAGTCGGCGCTTCCCGAATGAGCGGTTCGTGTCTCCCGGTGGGGTGTCAATGTTCGCGCCTGTCTCTCGTGCAGCGGTGTATCAGCGTTTGAACGTTGGCGGACTTACGGCATTTTGTTATCACCCCGCAAAAGTACGAAAGACGATCTTTGGAGGGTTACGAAAGACACGCGAGACGCCGTATATGTATATTCCCGTGAGCGAGTGCAAGGCATGGGCGGAGGAAGTCAAAAAACGGTTTGGTAGTGGCGAAAACCGTGGACTAAGTGAAAAAGAGTTTAGGCGTGAGGCAGAACAAATTACGGGATGGCCGAAACACACGGGAAAGACCAGTCCGCCAAAGTGGAAGCAGAAGAAACAGGCAGCGCAGAAATCCTCAATGGGGGCTTTCTAAGTATTTTGTTGTGAGAATACAAACTGAATTGGAGACAAGGGGATAACATGAAGAACGAATTTGATAATTCAACAGGTCAGTTACGCGAGCAGCTGCTACGGAAAAAGAAGGTAGCCGAGGCGTTGGATTGTTCGGAGCGGAGCGTGGATCGCTTGGCTGCTTGCGGCAAACTCACGCGTGTTCCCCTTTTGGGCGGAACCCGTTTCCGACGAAGCGAAGTAGAACTGCTTATGAATGGAGGGAAAACAAATGATTTTCAACGTTGAGAAACGCCGGTTTCGTAAGAACGGCACGATTAGAGAGACGCGGTACTACTACTTACGATACCGCATTGGCGACATGCCCCTTGACCGCTGGAAATCCCTTCGTGTGACTGACAAACAGACTGCGGACAAGAAAGCGCATGAATTCATTCAGGAGAAGGAACGGGAAGCAGCGGGTATCATCGAGCCAAAGTTAGTTCGGGACTCGGCAAGGAAGCCCTTGTCGGAACACCTGACCGATTATGTGGCGGATTTGGAGGCAAGAAACCGCGCAGGTCGGCGCGGGCGAGGTGGGCGTCTACTGAAATCCCGCATACTTCGTTTGATAGATGGCTGTGGTTGGAAGATGGCGGGGAATATCACAGCAGACGGATTTATTGTGTGGAGGAAACAATTTCGAGCTTCGGCGCGCACACTGAATCATTACTTGCAAGGAATGGTTTCCTTCCTGAATTGGATGGAGCGGACCGGACGGATCAAGACGAATCCTCTCAAGTTTGTCGGTAAAGTAGACGAGCGGGGCCAGAGAAAACGGGTGCGCCGTGCGTTCACAGATGACGAATTGAGCAAGCTTGTTAACGGTTCTGCGTCGCGTGGCATCATCTATTTTACGGCTGCGCGCACAGGCCTGCGTCAAGAGGAACTGCGCCAACTGCTCTGGGGTGACCTGCACCTTGAAGAAGCGGTGCCGTGTGTGGTGGTGCGTGATAGCGTAGCGAAGAACAAGAAAGCGGAGATGGTGTGTCTGGTGCCGGAGATCGCGGAAGCATTACAGGCGCACCGTCCCACTAATGCCCGGCAATCGGATTTGGTGTTTGCAAAAGGTGTTCCGCGTGCCTGCACGTTACGAGTGGACGCGGAGAAGAACGGGATTGCGTATCGGGATGAATCGGGTCGGTACGCAGATTTTCATGCGTTGCGTTACACGTTTGCAACCTTCATGCAACGGCACGGGGTATCGCCACGGTTTGCGATGAAGCAGATGCGGCATAGCGAACTGCAAGAAACAGTGAAGGGCTATACGGATGAAACGCAATTGCCAATTTACGACTCGATCAAGAATTTGCCACGGCTGCGAAAGTGTACACACCGGTACGCACAGATTTCAGGCGCAGAAGGGCAAAACGTGTCGCGGACTGTCGCAAGCGGTGAAGGGATGGGACATCAAGAAACGGTTGTAAATACAGGCGTTTGGCGCACCCTGACGCATGGTGACGCGGAAAGAGATTTGGTGGAGACGAAGGGAGTTGAACCCTCGACCTCCTGAATGCCATTCAGGCGCTCTAGCCAACTGAGCTACGTCCCCACCGAAATCGCGCGGCATCGTAGTCGCGTCCGCAGAGTTTGTCAACCGCGCCGGCTCACTCCGGTGCAGTTCAAACCTTTGGGCAGGAACGCCGCCGTCCCGGCGGTTGCGGACCAGACTTCGACCGCCGAGACGGCGGCGTTCCTCGCGTTGCCCAACACTTCAAACTGCACCCGGCTCACTCCGGCAACGACAAACACAACAACTCGGCGTCAGTGCGCACATACAGCCGTCCGCACACCAGCGCGGGCTGCGACCACGCCTCCACATCCTTCACCAGCGGGAGCAACTGCGGCTTCGTCGCCGCGACGGGGCGCGATGGCAGCAGCGCAAGCGTTCCTTTGTTCGTGAGCACGAGCACGCGACCGTTGCCGGCAATCAAATGCGCCGGATCCTTGAACGGATCCTCCTCCAGTTGCCAGACCATCTTCAACTCGCCGTCGAGACAGTAAATGCCGTTGTTAGTCGTCAACCAAATCATCCCGTCCGCCTCGATGGGCGAAGTCACGTCGGGGTTGGCATCCGCATTCTGCGCCACCGGCTTGGCAATCGCGCAGCCGTTGGCGTCGAACGCGAGAAGCCGCGCGCCGCTTTGCTCGGCGGCCAGCAACACGCGCTCACCGAGCTTCAACGGCCTCGGCACCTTGAACTCCGCCGGGAATTCCGCCTCGATTCTCCAGAGTCGTTTGCCGGTCTTGGGATCCCAGCCGCCGGCGGACTCGCAGTCGCAACCGATGATCTGCCGTCGCCCGCCAAATTCGGCGCAGAGGAAGTTGCCATAGCTCGGCATGGCGCCGGGAGTTCGCCAGCGCAACGCGCCGCTGCGGCGGTCGAACGCGGCAAGGAAAGCGTTGGTGGAAGCGCCGGGAACGATGACCAGATCATCCACGAGCAGCGGCGTGGCACAGTAACCCCACGTCGGAAGCTCGCCACGGAATTCCGCGCGCAGATCGTGCGACCATTTCTTCGCGCCGTCGCGCAGCGCGACGCAATGAAGCTGCCCGAGCGCGCTGAACAAGAACACGTCCTCGCCGCTGATAATCGGTGTCGCGCGCGGTGCGCTGGTGTAATCCATTTTGCCGGGAGCGGCGTACGCGAACTCCCAACGCGGCTTGCCGGTCGCAGTGTCGAAACAACGCCACACATCGGTCTCGTCATCCTTGTCGGAGACAATGACGAGGCTGTCGGTCGCGGCAACGCCACCGAGGCTTTGTGAGCTTAGTTTGACGCGCCAGAGGAAGTTTGGTTTTGCCGACAGTCTGGCGGGAACAACGTCAGTTACTTTTTTTTTACGCCGACAAAACCCTTAGCAGATTCCATCTTCTTCAACAGATCTTTGTCAGCGGCAAGTTTGTCGAGCGCCTTCTGAAGTTCCGGTTTTGTTCCGTCGGGAAAATGTTCGGTCACGTAGAGCGCGATGAACGGCACGCCGGCGGTGCGCCCGACGACTCGGAGTTCATCCTTGCCAATGGTGCCACAACCGATGACCAGCGGCAGCATGAACCCGGAGACAACACCGGCATCCGCCCGGCTCTCGGCGACTTCGGCAGCGACCTGGTTGCAGGTGTCGCGCGTCTCGCATCCGCCGGTTTGTCCCAGCGCAGCGAGAGCAGCAGAATGCTTCTCGTCAGCGCCTTCGGGACCAAAGAGGATCTTGCGGCCCTTGAGGTCGGCGATGGACTTCGCTTTGTCGGCGGCGCGGACGACGAAGAGGCCGTGACAAGTGGTGGCTCCGGTTTTGTCGGTGAGCATGGCGAGATGTGTGAGTTTGAGGCCGGAGGTTTTGGCGGCGTGTTCGATCTCGGTTTGTTTTCCGATGATGATGGCCGGTTTGCCGGCGACGACGGCGCTGAATTGTGGAGTGACTGTTGTTTTCAACGCTTCACCGAGACACGCGGCCAACGCGTCGTAGTCACGTTGGCCATAGCCCTCGACACAAGCGCAGGCGTTCTTGGCGGCCAGCGGGTCGAGGACAAGCATGCGCAGATCATCAGCCAGCGCACCGGTGGCCAACGAGATTGTGACTATCATCAAACGCATCAATTGCATGGCGTGCGTTCTATCAGACTGTGCCATGAACCGCAAATCCAAAGAAGGTCGGCTCCATCGGGTTCATCACTTGCAACCGGCTCCCGCGTTCGTTTGCCACCATCTTCACCCATCGCGGAGGTTTGTCCGGTTAAAAGGAACGATCGTTCCTTCTAACCGGACATTTGGTTAGGCTGCCGTCAGTTCCTCCATGCGGCATGCCAGACGGCGACGGAAGGTTTGATGCTGTTCCTCAACGCGAATACCCGCATACAATTTCGGCAACAAGACGCGCGGAAGCAACGGATCAAAGGAGAACGCATACTGATAAGCCTGACGTTCGCGACGGGCAACCGTCGCCAACTCCGACAAGGTGCTGGCGTCGCGCAGTTCTGTTTCGGTGCCCGTCAGGCGTTGGAGGTAGTTCTGGTGGCGCAGCCCGATTTCCTCCCAGTCCCACGCCGTGGCGGCCACCTCCTCATGGGTGCAGAGGAACAACTGGCTGGCTTGAAAACCGCAGAAACATTCCGGTAGACCTTTGATTCGAATGATCTCCATCAGTATTGCGTGAACGTCATGCGGCCAGATCCACACACTGCGCTGAAGCAATCCCAGCTTGCGCGCCCGCAATGCCTGCCACAGTTGTTTTCGCTCCTTGCGTTGTGTTTCCGGCAAATCGAATGTCACCACCCGCCATGCGCCGTCCCAAGTGCGCGACCAATGTCGTTGCGGTTCGCTCACGGGCAACCGTTGCCGTCCTGCTGCTGTGATTGTAAACTCGATTTGCTTGCCCGTGCGGCTACGCTGGATCAGGCGGTCCCGTTCCAGCCGCCAGATGGCGCGGCTCGCGCCGTACCGATGTTCGTACTCCTCGTAACCGGCGAGCAGATTCGCCAGCGTCGGACGCGACAACTTGTCCATACCCCAACAAAACAGATCCAGCATCTCTGCATAATCCAATCTTGCCATGCCCATCTCTCTATCCGTTTCTTACCGGCCGCGCAAGCATATTGTCCGGGAAAATGGAATGATCGTTCCTTTATACCGGACATGCAATGATGCGAACAGGTATTCGCCTCTGGACGCATTGTAGACACTGTGGCTTACATCGGGGTATTCCAATCCTCGATTTATGTCTGTCGCGGGCACGCCCCCTCGGCATCGCTACGATGCAGGATTCAGTGACGACGGAAGCTTGACACTTTCCAACAGGCACGGTATCGGCTAAGAGCATGAAAACGCTTCTGCGCTTGGCAAATCTCATTGCTCTCGCCACGCTCACCTGCACTGCCCAAACGCGGTATGAGCCGAAATGGGAATCGCTCGATAAACGTCCGACGCCGGAATGGTTCCTCGATGCGAAGTTCGGCATCTTTATCCATTGGGGCGTCTATTCGGTGCCAGCGTGGGGCAAGGTCGGCGAGTACGCGGAGTGGTATTGGAACAAGATGGCCGACAAGAAACCGAACAACGTCTGGTGGCAGTTCCACAAAAAGAATTTTGGCGAGAACTTCGACTACATGGATTTCGCGCCGCGTTTCACGTGCGAATTATTCAACGCCGACCAGTGGGCCGATATCTTCGCCCGCTCGGGCGCGAAGTACATCGTGCCGACCTCGAAACATCACGAGGGTTTCTGTCTCTGGCCAAACGCCGAGGCGAGCAAGACATGGGGCCGGCCTTGGAACGCCGTCGAGATCGGGCCGAAACGCGACTTGATGGCGGAGATGAAAGCTGCCGTCGAGAAACGCGGCGTGAAGTTCGGCTTCTACTACTCGCTCTACGAATGGTTCAACCCGCTTTGGAAGTCCGACAAGAAACGTTACGTGGACGAACACATGACGCCGCAGTTCAAAGACGTTGTCACACGCTACAGTCCCTATCTCATCTTCAGCGATGGCGAGTGGGATTTGCAGTCGAAGGACTGGAAGAGCGAGGAACTGCTCGCGTGGTTGTTTAATGAGTCACCGTGCAAAGATTACGTCGTCATCAACGACCGTTGGGGCAAGGATTGCCGGCACAAACACGGTGGCTATTACACGACCGAGTACGCCGCTGGGATGAAAGACGCGTCGCATCCGTGGGAGGAAAGCCGCGGCATGGCGCACTCCTACGGTTACAATCGCGCGGAGAACATTGACGACTACAAGACCGGCCGCGAGTTCATCATGGTGCTTTGCGACCTCGTCAGTCGCGGCGGCAATTTCCTATTGGACATCGGTCCCAACGCTGACGGTACGATTCCGGTCATCATGCAGCAGCGGCTTCTCGAAATCGGCGACTGGCTGAAGGTCAACGGCGAAGCGATTTACGGCACGCGCTACGCCGGGCGCGCCTGCCAGTGGAGCACAGGCAAACGTCCCGGCCAGCAATTCGGCGAGTACATGGTCAAGTACAATCTCATGGAGCAAATCGGCCAAACCCCGAAAGGCGAGATGGCCGTCAAGCAGGCGTTCTTCACGAAGAAGGGCGACACCATTTACGCGATCACGCCCGGCTGGCCCGGCGCGAAGCTGGCGTTGCGCGACATCAAGGCATCATCGAAAACCGTGGTGACGTTGCTGGGACGTGAAGGCAAACTCAATCGCAGAATCCGCGGCAACACAATGGAGATCGAACTCCCCGCGTTGATTGTTGACCAGCACGCCTTCGCTTTCAAGATCACCGAAGCCGAACTGCTGCCGGAGAATTGAACCGCATCACTTCTTCCGCTCGCGGCCGAGAGCGTCGGCGGCAATGAGCGCGTCCACGATGCTGTCGCTGGTGACCTTGAACGGATGATTCTCGCAGAGCGAACCTTTGCCGGCGCAGATGTCGCCGATTTTCTGGAGGCGGTCGCGTTTGACGCCGGCGAGGCCGAGTTCGGCAAACGTCACGGGCAGGCCGATGGCGATCTCGAAATCCAGCACGCGATACAGCTCGGCGGTGTCTGTGTCTTCATCGAGGCAAAGCTGGGCGAGCAGGCCGAAGCCGACTTCCTCGCCGTGCATCAGGCCGTGGCATTCAGGGAACGACGGGAAACAGTTCGCGATCATGTGGGCGCTGGCGCAGCCACAACTCTCGAAGCCGAGACCGGACAACAGCACGTTGGCCTCGACGATCTTCTCGACTGCGGGCGTGACGAGATGTTGTTCGACGGCGCGTTTGGCTTCGACGCCGTGCTGCATCAACGTGTCGTAACAAAGCCGCGCGATGGCGAGCGCGACCATCGTCGCGATGCCGCCGCTGCCGGCGAGGTTGAACGCGCGTGTCTTGCGGCACGCTTCTGCTTCGAACCACGTCGCAAGTGCGTCGCCCATGCCGGCAACCAGCGCGCGGACGGGCGCGTTGGCGATGACTTGGGTGTCCACGAGCACGAGATCCGGATTCACTCCCCACGACTCGAAACCGGTGCAGTTGCCAGCGTCGTCGTACCAGACGGTGTACGAACTCGTCGGTGAATCATTCGAGGCGATGGTGGGGACGGTGACCATCTTGACGCCGGCGAAGGCGGCGGCCGCTTTGCCGGTGTCGAGCGTCTTGCCGCCGCCGAACGCGACAACGATGTCGGCGCCGTTCTGCTTGGCGAGCGCGGCGACGCGTTCGGCTTCGGCCTTGGTGCATTGGCCGCGAAACTCGACGTCAACGAAGCTCGCACCCTTGACCAGCGGCGCGATGACGGCTTTGACGCGCGAGTCCCAGAGGAACAGCGGTTTCTTGCCGATGGCGGCGAACAACGGGCTGATCTCGCCGAGGACGCCGCGGCCCTGGATGTAACGACGGGGTGCGATGAATACGTTCTTCATGATGTTGGTTCTCCTGAAAGGTTGCCGCTGCGCATCACGTGCATGATGCGCGTCCATTCGCCGGGACCGGCTTTCTGCGCGCCGGTGCGCGGGGCACCGTTGACTTGCGGTGGCAACGCGCGCGTGACTTCGGCGGCTTGACGCTCGGCGTCCCAGCCAAGGATCGGCCCGGCAACGGCGGCAAGTTCCGGTAATGTTCCGACATTGGCATTACCGAGAAGCCCGATGGTGCTGCGCCGATACACTATGTCCGCCAGATGCACCACGCCATCGTTGAGAGCGATCCATTTGATCTCGCCGACGCTGTAATCGGGCAACGAACCGAGCGGCGTGTCGTCGGTGGCGGCGACAGCCTCCGCGTTGACGCCGTAACGACCGAACAGCGTGGCGATCCGTTGAGCGGGGCGTTTGGTTTTGTCGGCGACACGCACGATCCACGCGGCGCGGGCGTCGTCGGTCGCGGGACAATCCTTGCCGCCGCCGATGGGAACGCCAGCGGTCGAGCAACGACGCGCGGCGCCGATGCGCGGCAGAATCTTGTCGGCGGCCTGTTCGGCGAGCGCGCGGAACGTGGTCCATTTGCCGCCGATCAGGCAGCACACGGGAAACGCGCGGCCGGCGGACGCTTCGAGCAGGTGGACGGCGTGGCCGCGGCTGATGTTGGCGGTGACAGCGTTCTTGGTGGAAGGCAATGGCCGGACACCGCAGAAGGCAAACACAATGTGTTCGCGGGCGACTTTGACGCCGGGGAAAACGCCGCGCAGCGTCTGCAGCATGTATTCGATTTCACGGTCGTCGCACTGGACCTTGTCCGGATCGGTCACGGGGATGTCGGTGGACCCCATGATGACTTTGTCGCCAAAACGAAACACGATGCAGACGCGGCCATCGCCGTGCTGGTAATACACCATCTGGTCGCCGACGGCGTTGTAAAGGTCCGGGCAATCCACGACAAGGTGCGAGCCTTTGGTGCCGCCGATGAACTGGGTCGGCGTGCCGAGCGCGGCGTTGGTGATGTCCACCCACGCGCCGGTCGCGTTCACGACGAGTTGGGGTTCGACGGCGACGGTTTCGCCGGTGGTGAGGTCCTTGAGGAGGAGGCGCTTGTCCTCGACGGATTGCGGCACGACATAGTTGAGCGCGGCGCAATCGGGACTGGCGCGTTGCGCGTCGTGGATCATCTCGATGCAAAGCTGTTCGGCCTCGGTGATCATCGCGTCCCAGTAGGTGGCCGTGGCGACGATGTCCGGATTCAGCCCCGGCAGCGATTTCAACGCCTCGTCGCGCGGCGTGAGGAAATGCGTGGGCGTGCGACGGCCTTTGCGGGTGACGAAATCGTAGTAGGCGAGGCCGAGGTTGGTGATGAACGCGCCGCGCGCGCCGGGGCGGACGGAGAAGCCGAGAAAGATCATTGCCGATTGCCATGCGCCGCCGAACTTCGAGAACAGCGGGATTGTGGTCTTCAACGGAAAGACCACATGCGGCGCGTTGGCGAGGAGCCGGTTGCGTTCGTGCAGCGATTCACGAACGAGGTTGAACTCGCGGTGTTCGAGATATCGCAGTCCGCCGTGGATCATGCGGGAGGATTTCGACGTCGCGCCCGCGGTGAAGTCGGCTTTGTCCACGAGCAGGCAACGCACGCCCTGCAACGCAAGTTCGCGGAACAGCCCGATCCCGTTGCAACCGCCGCCGAGGATCAGGACGGGAATGCGTGGATTGGCGCGGACGGACTGGATGATTTGGTGGCGCGGGTTCATTGCGTTTGCGCGCCGCTGATACCACAACCGCGGGCGCGATAACAACTTTTTTCCGCGGTGTAACACCTGCGACACATCGCAACCAGTGTTCCGGTTTTGTCCCGGATGGAAAGACGGAGCCACAAAAGCACGGACTTTCTGCAATTCGCGTCTTTTCGTGGCTGATGAATTCTTTGTGGACACCTCCGGTAACTCGGCAACCATTGTAGGCCGACTTTGTAAGTCGGCGGTTCCTCGAAGGATTTCACCGCTTCGCAGAAGCGGCCTACAGCATAACACCAGTTACCGGAGGTTCCCTTGTGACTGCGGCGTTGCTGCACGCTGTTCTTGGCAAGCGGTCGGTTGGCGTTTATTCTCTGCGCCGAACTGACGGAGCACTACCATGAGCGTGAACGAGAAACTGGCTATCGAAGGCGGCACACCGGTCCGCACCAAACCGTTGCCGCAGGAATGGTGCGGCGTGCATCACATGGACGATCAGGAAATCGAAGCCGTCGTCCGCGTCTGCAAGTCGAAGTCGCTGTTCCGTTACTACGGCATGGACCCACAGAAGGAGGTCGCAAAGCTCGAACAGGAATTCGCCGTGAGCGTCGGGACGAAATTTGCGGTGGCGATCAACAGCGGCACGGCGGCGTTGCAGGTGGCGGTCTGCGCGCTCGGCATCGGGCCGGGCGACGAGGTGTTGATTCCCGGTTATTTCTGGGTCGCCACAGCCGGGGCGGTGCTCCGCAGCGGCGCGATTCCGGTGCTCGTGGATTGCGACAACACGTTCAGCATGGACCCGGTGGCGGCGGCCAGGAAGATCACGCCGCGCACGAAGGCCATCCTTGTCGTCCACATGGGCGGCGTCATCGGCCACATCAAGGAGATCGTTGCGCTGGCGCGTCAATACAACCTCAAGGTCATCGAGGATTGCGCGCAGGCCAATGGCGCCACCCAGCACGGCGTCAAGGCCGGCGCGTTCGGCGACGTGGCGATTTTCTCGTTCCAGACCAACAAGCACATGACCTCCGGCGAAGGCGGCATGGTCGTCACCAACGACCCGCACCTGCATCGGCGCGCGTTTGCCGTGCACGATCTCGGTTTTCCGCGCAACGAGGCGGGTCGGTTGATCTTCGATGATCCGTCGGTCCAACTCTGGGGCATCGGTTGCCGGATGAGCGAACTGACGGCCGCGTTCGCCCGCGTGCAGCTTCGGAAACTGGATCGCATCACCGGCGCGATGCGCTCGGCGAAGAACAGGATCAAAAAGGAACTCGAAGGTGTGTTGGAGTTCCGCGAGGTGCCCGATCCCAAAGGCGATGGCGGATCGTTCCTTCTGACGATTCTGCCGACGCGGGAGAAGTCGTTGCGGTTAGTTGAGGCGTTGCGCGCCGAGGGGATCGTGGCGGACCGGGGCGGTTTTTATCCGATTCACATGGACCAGTGGGGCCTGCACATCTACTACAACGCGACCAATCTCGTGAACAAACGCGGCATCTCCGCCATCACGCCGTGGCAACTGGCCGAGAACCGCGCCTCAGCCGACATCTCCTACGCAAAGGGGACCTGCCCACATCTCGATGATCTGCTCAGCCGCACGGTGCTGATGTGCATCGCCTCGAACTTGACCGACGACGACATCGCGGACATCATCAAAGCCTACCGAAAAGTCGCAGCAGTAATCTGCCAATGAAAACATTGATGAAACTCGTTATCGCGTGTTGGGTCGCCATCACGCTGACAGGACTCGCCGCGCCGGATTGGAACCGACCAATCCGAATCCCGGAAGAAATCCCACTGACACACGCGGAACCGCCGGTCGCGACTGCCGGCGAGTTCTCGACTTGGCGGCTCCCGTTCCAGCTTTGCAAGGACGTGCCGCCGGGCGCCGAGTTGAAGCTTCAGCTTTGGGGCGGACGCAACAACAAAGGCTCTTTTCCCGGCGCGCAGACTCGCGACCCGCAAGCGGACGGTTACGTCTCTGCCGAGGCCGACGACGGTTCGCGCCTCGCCATGCAACCCGCCAAACAAACTGTTACGTTTGTGCTCACGGTGCCAAAAGGCGGCTTGAAGAAAGGGCAGAAGATCACGATTGTTCTCGGAGGAGGAAAAGGAATCCGCGTCGGTTTCGAGCGCCTGCTGAACAAGTTCTTCGTCCTCTACAGCATCACCAAGGGGGAAGCCGAGCCGCAGTTCCCACAATGGGCGGGAGGTGACGTGTGGGCCAAAGGCACAACCCATCGCATCGTTGCCGCGTGCACCATGCACATCCTCGGCGGCGACCTCGATCATCTTCGCGCTTACGCTCCGGCCACAATCCGGCCGGGACAATCTTTTGCCGTTCTCATCCGGCCCGAAGACAAGCTCAGCAATCTCTCGCATCAGGAGTTGCGCTCGATCACCATCTCGCTCGACGGGAAACCGGTGCCGGCGCAGATCGAAAAAGTTTCCGGCTCGACCTGTCTGCGGGCAATCGTGTCGCTTCCAACCACAGGCGTTCACCGGTTCACCGTGCGTGAGACGAAATCCGGGCTGCAAGCTGTCAGTAACCCGATTCGTTGCTCCAAATCCGGCGACCTCGTCTGCTGGGGGATGATTCACGGCCACACGGAAATGTCCGATGGCACCGGCTGCATTGACGACTACTTCCATCAGCTCAAGAACGAGGTCCTGTTGGATTTTGCCGCGTCGTCCGACCATGACCACTTGTTTGAAACCTCCGACGAATTCTGGAAGGTGACGCAACAGGCCGTGAAGCGATGGAACAAACCGCCGGAGTTTGTCGCGTTCCTCGGCTACGAATGGGCCAAGTGGCGCAGGAACGGCGACGGCGACCGCAACGTCTATTATCTCGAAGACGACCGTCCGATGTATCGCTCAGACGACGGTGTGTATCCCACGCCGCCACAGTTGTTCGATGCACTTCGGAAGGCGAAGGAGAAAGCGCTCGTCATCGTTCATCATCCCGCGCACGACGGCAACTTCTGCGATTGGAAGGACTATAGTCCCGAACACGAAAAGCTGGTCGAGATTTTCCAGACCCGCGGCAGCTTTGAATGTTCGCCGGAGGATGGAAACACCGTTCCCGAACGCCCCGGCAAGACCAAGCCTTTCGCCGCGGGTTACGTCCGCAACGCGCTCGCGATGGGTTGGCGCGTCGGTTTCACCGGCGGCGGGGACGACCACAGTGGACATTGGGGCACCGAGTTTCTTTTCGGGACACACAAGCAAGGATTGATGAGCGTCGAGACCACCGAGCGAACTCGGCCCGCCATCTTCGAAGCGATGCGCAACCGCCGCGTCGTCGCCACGACCGGCAAGCGGATGCTGCTCACCTACACGTTGAACGGTCATCCGTTCGGTTCCGAGTTGAGCGCGAGAAACAATTCCACGCGGAAACTGGCTGTGGAGTTTCACGGCACTGCGCCTGTGAAGCAGGTTGACATCATCCGGAACAACAAGGTCGTGCATTCCCAGCCCGGCAACGGCCAGATGGACCTCAACGTCACATGGCAAGACGCTGAGCCGCTCAGCAACACGTGGATGCCCGCCGCCAAGTTCTGCAATCATCCGTTCACGTTCTACTACGTGCGGGTGACGCAGACCGACGGCGAAGTCGCCTGGGCCAGCCCAACTTGGATTGATCCATGAAATACATCGTCTTTCTTTTTCTGTTGCCGTGGTGTTGCGCCGCATCGAAACAGCCCAACATCCTTTGGCTTGTGGGCGAGAACATCAAGCTCGACCTCGGTTGCTACGGCGCGAAGCACGTGCGGACGCCGAACCTCGACCGGCTCGCTGCCGAAGGCGTCCGTTACACGCGCGTCTTCTCGACCAACCCGGCCTGTGCGCCGAGTCGCTCGGCGTTTTTCACCGGGATGTACCAGACCACCACGGACACGCATCACATGCGGTCGCATCGCGACGATGATTTTCGTCTGCCGCCCGGTGTCCGGCCAATCACCCACCGGCTTCGCGACGCCGGTTATTTCACCGCCAACATCAAAATGATCGGCGACCGCAATGTCGGCACCGGCAAGCTCGACCTGAACTTTGTCAACGAAGGCCCCATCTACGAGTCGGACGACTGGAACGCATTGAAATCGCGCCAGCCGTTCTTCGCCGTCATCAACTCACATGAAAACGAGTACGACATCTACGACCGCCAGAGCGCGAAGAAGGCGCGCGTCGAGTGGGCCGGCGAGCGAGAGCATGAGCAGATCGCCAAACCGGAAGATGTCACGCCGCCGCCGTATTATCCCGACCATCCCATCACCCGTCAGGAATGGGCGCGCTACCTCAACTCCGTTTCCCACATGGACCGACGGATCGGCTGGGTGCTGGAACGGTTGCGCGCGGATGGGTTGGAGAACGACACGGTCATCCTGTTTTTCGCCGACAACGGCCGGCTCGAAGCGCGCGGCATTCATTGGTGTTACGACAGCGGCGTGCACGTGCCGATGATCATTCGTTGGCCGAAAAACTTCCCCGTGCCGGCGCAAATCAAGCCCGGCACCGTCAACGAACAGGTCATCAGCGTGCTTGACGTGACCGCCACCACGCTGGCCATCGCCGGCATTCCGCGTCCGCCGTTGATGCAGAGCCGGAACTTCCTCACCGACCCGCCGCGCCAATACGCCTTCAGCGCGCGCGACCGGATTGACGAAACCGTGCAGCGCATCCGTTCCGTCCGCGACACCCGCTGGCGTTACATCCGGAATTTTACTGATGGCCCGACCTTCACGTCGTTGAACCGCTACAAAGAGAAATGCTTCCTCGTCATCCCGTTGATGCGCGCCTTGCAAGCGCAAGGCAGACTCACAGGTCCACCGGCGGAGTTGATGAAACTGCGCGGCCCCAGCGAAGAACTATACGACATCGCCAACGACCCGCACGAAATCAAGAACCTCGTTCGCTCCACGAAGCCCGAACATCGCGAGGCGCTGATTCGACTGCGTGCCGCGCTTGACACGTGGATCGTCGAAACCGGTGATCGTGGAGAGATTCCCGCGCCCGTCCCGCCCGGCGAGAACGAGATGCTGCACAACTGGTTCGGCACGCCAGCGTGGTATCAACAACCCCAAGGAGAAAAATGAACCTGCGCCGACTGGCTGGGATTGACGCTGCTGGGGTAAGACGGTATCTTACCGCGCATGACAACGATGGTTTCAACAAAAGGACAGATCATTCTGCCGGCCAAGATTCGGCAGGAGGACGGGATCGAGCCGGGGCAGGAGTTCGAGGTCGAGCGCATCGACCGGGGCGAGTACCGGCTCGTGCGTCGTCAGCCGCGTCCCAACGAAGGATTGGTGGACTGGTTGCTGGCCTGTCCAGAAAAGGGGTTCTTCGTCCCGATTGAATCCGAGTCCACGGATACGTTGTGACCTACCTCGTTGACGCCAACGTCCTGAGCGAACCGACCAAACCGACACCCGATTCGAAGGTCGTCGAGTGGTTGCGACACAACGAACGTGAGATTGCCGTTGATTCGATTATCTTGGGTGAAATCCGGTTCGGCGTTTATCTGCTGCCCACCGGGAAGCGCCGTCAACGGTTGGAGCGCTGGTTCAACGAAGGCGTGAGCAACATCGTCTGTCTGCCGTGGGATGCTGCCACGGGTCTGCGCTGGGCAAAACTTCTGGCCGAGTTGCGTCGTGCGGGGCAAGCCATCCCCATCAAAGACAGCCTGATTGCCGCGACTGCACTCGTTCACGGTTTGACTGTCGCCACCCGCAACGTGACCGACTTCCAGAAAGCCGGCGTAAAAGTCGTCAATCCCTTTGCAGGATGACAAGCGCGGTGTTCTCACTGCGCCGCACAGTTGTGCGTAGTCCTTTCCGATACACGTCGCGGCGATGACGGACACGCATAACGCTGACCAGTTTTTTACTCTACTGGCCGTTTGCTAACGTCCGTTGTCGGGACTCGACCCAAGCTATCAAGCAGTTTGGGCGGCCCGGTCAGCGTTCGTTTTCGTGGCTTGCTGGGGCTGAGGCGGGCGGGTATAGTGTGTCGCATGTTGGACTGGACACAATGCTCCGCAGTGGAACGCGACCCGGCGAAGGTCAGCGGCGCGTGGGTTTTCAAGGGCACGCGCGTCCCGGTCAAGGCGCTGTTCGAGAACCTCGAAGACGGCGCGACAGTGGATGAGTTTCTTGCCTGGTTTCCCGGTGTCACGCGCCAGCAGGTGGAAGCGGTTCTCGAACACGCCGAGCAAAGCCTCGCCGTGGCCTGATGAAGATTCTCTTCGATCAAGGCGTGCCGGTGCCTCTGCGTCTATCCCTTCCGAAGCATTCGGTTTCCACCGCCCACGAACTCGGTTGGTCCCGACTGGAAAACGGTGATTTGCTTGCTGCTGCGGAAAAACAGTTTGATGTGTTCATCACCACCGACCAGAACCTTTGCCATCAACAGAACCTCGCCAACCGCAAGCTGGCCATTCTGGTGTTGCCAACCACCAGTTGGCGAGTGATCCAACGGCACGCGGCAACGGTGGAAAGGGCGCTACAGAACCTTCGCGCCGGCGAGTGCCGCGAATTGACGTTTCCATAAGCGCCGTTGTGGTATCATCAAATCCGAAAGAGGAAAATCATGAACATTGCCATTCGTCTTGTCTCAATCATCGCTGTTTCGTTGGTGGCCTTCAGCAGTCTGGCGGCGGAGGTGAAGGTCACGAATCTGCGGCGGGTGTTCCACAACGGCGAACACAACGCCTTCACCGATCTGGTCAAGTTCAAGGGCAGGTTTTACCTGACGTTCCGCAGTTGCCCGGACGGCCACGCGGTCAACCCGACGGCTTCGGTCATCATCCTCGCCAGCGATGACACGAAAGATTGGAAACAGGTGCATCGCTTCAACGTCGCGCTGCGCGACACACGCGACCCGCATTTCCTCGTCTTCAAGGACAAACTCTTCGTCTATACCGGCACTTGGTACAGCGGTCCGACGACGCTCGCGCGGGAGGATTATGACCTCAACAAACATCTCGGCTACGCCGTGTGGAGCGACGACGGCGCGAAGTGGAACGAGCCGGTCATGCTCGAAGGAACCTTCGGTCATTACATCTGGCGTGCGGCCACGTTCGGCGGTAAGGCGTATCTGTGTGGCCGGCGCAAAACGGGTTTCGGGATGGGAGCGCGCGGCGAAGGTAAACAGGTCGAGTCCCTCATGTTGGAAAGCGACGATGGCCTTATCTGGCGCAAGTGCGCTGTGTTTCAGGAGACTGAAGGGAATGAGACGGCGTTCTTGTTTGAGTCGGACGGCACGGTGCTGGGCGTCGGACGGCGGACGGGCAACGCGCAACTGTTGCGCTCGAAGCCGCCTTACACGCACTGGGAGCGCAAAGACCTCGACCGTTACATCGGCGGCCCGTTGTTGGCGAAGTGGGGCGACCGTTATATCGTCGGTGGACGCCGGACTACGAAGGCCGGACCGAAGACGTCACTCTGCTGGCTCGTTGGCGATCAGTTGCAAGAGTTCGCGGAGTTCCCCAGCGGCGGCGACAACTCGTATCCCGGCTTCATCGAACTTGCCCCGAATCGCGCGTTGGTCTCCTACTACTCCAGCCACGAACGCGATGCGTCAGGCAAACCGATCACGGCAATCTATCTGGCGGAACTGGTGAAGGGCGAGTGAAGCTGAGACAGAGAATCTGGTTTCCGCTGGCGTTGTTTGTGACTTTGGTGTCGCGTGCCGAGTTGCCGAACGCGGGTGAACTGGCTGTCGCGAGGCAGTGGATGCAAGAGACTCTGCCGCGCGGACCATTCAGCTTCGTCTATGACGGCAAGGCGTCGGGTGAGTTGCTTTCCATGTGGAAGTTCAACAAACAGACATTGACGTGGACGGATGCCGCGACTGGCCTGCGAGTACGTTGCGTGGCCGTGGAGTACGCCGACTTTCCCGTCGTGGAATGGACGGTCTATCTCAAGAACACCGGCAAAGAGAACACGCCGATTCTTGAAAATATCCAAGGACTCGATACGCGATTCGAACGCGGCGCGGACGGGGAGTTCGTCCTGCACGGCATCCGGGGCGATTCGTGTGTCGCCGAGAGTTTCCGGCCTTACTCGCACACGCTTGGCCCCGATGTAGTGAAGCGGTTTTCGCCGCCGGTCGCGGGCGAGAAGGTGTCTGGAAAATCAAGCGACGGACCGGAAGGCTGGCCTTACTTCAACCTCCAGAAACCAGGTGGCGGAATCATCGTCGCCGTTGGTTGGCCGGGACAATGGGCGGCTTCGTTCACTCGCGATCATGGTTGCGGCGTCCGCATCGTGGCCGGGCAGCAACTCACGCACATGTACCTGAAACCCGGCGAGAAGATTCGCACGCCGTTGATCGCGCTGTTGTTCTGGCATGGGAACGACGTGGTTCGGGCACAGAACCTCTGGCGTTCGTGGTATCTGGCGCACAACCTCCCGCGTATCGCCGGCAAACCACAACCGCCCATCACTCACATTCAAGTCGAAGGATCGCTCGCGTCCTGGCCGAACGTTCAAGCGTATCTCGACGCGGGGATCAAGCCGGACATTTGTTGGCGCGACGCCGGAGGCGTTCACACCTGGTATCCGAGCAGTACCGGTCCCCACACAAACATGACTTGGCTCAACACCGGCACGTGGGAACCTGACCCCGTAAAGTACCCGCAAGGGTTCAAACCATTCAGCGACAAGGTGCGTGCGCTCGGCATGCAGTTCCTCCTCTGGTTCGAGCCGGAGCGCGTCGGCGATCCGAATTCGTGGCTCGGCAAGAATCATCCTGAATGGTTGATGCCGGGCAACAGCGCCGGCTTGGTCCTCAACGAAGGAAACCCGGAAGCGTTGAAATGGTTGATCAATCACGTGGACGGCATGGTGAAGTCGCAAGGACTCGACTGGTATCGCGAAGACATGAACGGCGGTCATCACGGGACGGCGTGGCGAAAGAACGACACCGCCGATCGCCAAGGCATCACGGAGAATCTTTACGTGCAGGGTCATCTCGCGTTCTGGGACGAACTTCGTCGCCGGAATCCGAACCTGCACATTGACTCCTGCGCCTCCGGCGGCCGGCGCAACGACCTCGAAACGATGCGGCGCGCGGTGCCACTGTTGCGGAGTGATTGGTCGGTCACTGTCTTTGCGGAGAAACCGTTGCAACGCGAAGGTAACCAGGCGCAAACCCACGGCCTGTCATCGTGGCTACCGTGGCAGGGCGCCGGCGTGCCGTTCTTCCTCGATAGCTACTCGGTTCGGAGTTACTACCTCACCGGCTTCGGCATGGTGTTGAACGGCAATTGGAGCAAGTCGGAGAGCAAGCGCGCTGACGTGAAACGCGGCTACAATGAGTGCCGCCAAATCGCGCCGCTCATGCTGGGCGACTATTATCCTCTCACGCCCTACAGCCTCGACACGACTTCGTGGATCGCATGGCAGTTTTATCGCCCTGACCTCGGCGAGGGCGTCATTCAAGCCTTCCGCCGTCCCGATGCACAATCAGAAACGCTCACCGTGAAGCTCCGCGGCCTCGAACCCAATGCGCGCTACGAAATAAAAAACTTCGATGGAGGAACAAGAACCCGCACCGGCCGTGAACTGGCGACGGAATTTGTCATCACATTGAAAACAAAACCCGCAGCGGCGGCGTTTACTTACCGGCAGATGAAATAGGTCGCCAGTTACTTCGGAGGAGGCAATTTCCAGTTTCCGTAATCGGTGCCGAGCCAGACCGTGCCGTCGTGCGGGCTGACGGTGATCGCCCACACGGTCAGGTCGGGGCCAAGATTGCCATTGATGTTTTCCCAGTGCTCCCCAGAGTCGGTCGAGCGAAAGATGCCGCGCGCTGTACCACGCCAACAATGATTCTGGCCCGCGTAGATGATATTCGGGTGTGTCGGATCAACGGCCACTTTTGAGAACTTCATTGCGCCAAAGTTATCTTTTTCCAAACCGTGGCGCTCGTCCCGCTTTGACCAGTTCTTTTCATCGAAGACCCACACACCAGTGTGCGCGGCAGCATAGAGGCGGTCGGGATTCCTTGGATCAACGTCAATCTCGTACAACGGACCCAGAATGCGACTTGGCAGCGGCGTCCATGTTTCGCCTTGATCCGACGAGCGCATTACTTCCAAGTGGTACTGACCGGCCTTGCGCGAAGCAAAGACGATATCGCCGTTGCCGAGAAACATCGCTTTGATCGGATGCGGCAGCGTCTGCCACGTCTTGCCGCCGTCACGGCTACGGAGGCTGTCCTTTGTCCGGCCAGCATAGACGATATTAGCTTTCTGCGGATGAAATGCCATGAACTGGTAATCCCCTACCGTGTCGGGTTGAACGACCCACGTTTTGCCGTCGTTTTCGCTGATGCAAATACGCTGATCATTCCAGCCACCGACCGCGCTGATGAGCTTGCGCGAGCCTGGCGTAGGGTCGTAGGCCCCGATGCTCGTGGTCTGCGCACCGATATCGGCTTGGCGCTGCGGCGGACAATAGGTGAATGTGTCACCACCGTCGGTGGTAAGCGCGCAGCCATAGTCAATGTGGAAGAAAACCATCTTCTTCGGATCATCGGGTCGGAACGCGAGCGATGTGCGCGTTCCCCGCCGGCAACCGCTAATGCCGTCACTACTGTATTGCCACGTTCGACCGCCATTGGTCGTTTTGCGCACGGGTTCGGCGTGAAAAGCAACGTTCGGGTTGCTGGGATGCGCGACGAATCCTTCAGCAAAGAAGCAGCCCCCGCCAAGAAAACCGTCTTCACGTTTTTCAACGGTCTGCCACAACATGCCGCCGTTATGCGACCAGTATGGCCACTGCCGCCCGCCAGCCCGTTGGGCATCTGCGTAGAGATGTTTAGGATTGGCCGGACTGATGCAAAGCCGCACCCAGTTTCTTGTCGTATCCTGTGACGGTATTCCATTCATCCGAGGGCGAAAGCTCTTGCCGCCGTCGTTTGATCGCCAGATGCCTTTCTCACCCAAGGCAACGTAGATGACTGTTTCGTCCACGGGATCGGCTGCCAATCCAAGGACTGGAGCGGCTGGCAGACCGCCGTCTATTTTGTCGAACGTCTTTCCGGCATTGTCGTTGCGAAATAAGCCGGTGTCAGCGGCGACGAGAAGCCGACGGTCGTTCTTAGGATGCAGGATCACAGCGTTGATATGCATGTTCGTCAAGCCAAGCGAGCACCACGATTGGCCGGCATCGGTCGTCTTGAGCAAGCCTTCCTCGTGTGTCGCAACCCAAACGCTGAGGTGCTCTTTCCCATCGAAACTTTTTGGGTCAAAAGCGAAATACTCATTTTGTGCCTCACGACCGAAGAAGACGGCGTTGCGCAGCAGTTGCCAATTATCGCCGCCATCCGTGCTGCGGTAGATGCCATCAACAAGCGGGTCGCTCAAACTGCCCATTGATTCGTATCCTACTGATTTGAATCCCGCAGCCCAAAGGATACGGGGATTTTTGGGGTCAAACGCGACTGACCGCACGCCGTTGGATTTGATACCACGACGTCTGAGTTGCCACGATTTACCGCCATCGCGTGATGTATAGACCGCCGCTGTATCAATGCCAATGGCGAGGTGGTTTGGATCTGCTGGGCACATTGCCAAAGTGAATGCGACTTGCCCCATTTCGCCGCCGAGGTAGCCTTTCGCCTTCTGCTCCGCAGTCCGCAATGGGACTTGTTGCCATGTCACCGTCTTCACACCGTCTGCCGTCGTTGCAGCGGCGACAGTCGGTTTGTCCTTCTCTGGTGACGGAATCCCGACCTGTAGGAATTGTTTGTGAATCCACCCTCGGCTGGGCAGCACGCAATACCAATCCCCCTTGATTTCCACCACCTTCAGATCCTCGCCCTTCTTTACGGTGGCGATGACTTTTTGTCCGATCTGGACAGGCGCTTGTTCAGCGATGACGGTCACGGTGCTCGGTGTCTGGGCAGAACAGGGAATGAGTGTGAGCGACAGCGTCAGTTGAACCAAGACCAACTGGCACAGAATCCTAACGTACACGCTTGAATTCATGGCATCTCCTACGCTTCCTATACTTCCTCGAAGATTTCGATCAACCCCGGCGCAAGAATAGGCTTGTGGATGTCGAAAAGCAAGCCCGCTCACCGGAGGTGGCGGGTCGAGTCCTAACAACTGGCGGGAATGACCGGCACGACGCTGTGTTTCGGAAATGTTCCGGATGGAAAACGTTGAGCCGGTTGGCAGGATCAGCAGCGTCAAAACTGCTGATGCCTAGTAGTACTAGGTATCAGCACAATTTACCGCGCTGAGCGACGGTTCGATTCAGCACTTGCGCGTGGCTGGAGAGCGATTGCGGCTTGATTCAGGTAGCTGCACGTGCAACCGCTGGCGGCTTCGCCGAGCAGCACCAGTCCGCCGGCGGGGATGGCGTTGACCCAGCAGCCGGGACGGATGCCGCCGTAGTTTTCGGTGCTCGTGTTTTTCTCCAAGTCCACGTAACCGATGGTGGCTGACCGGAACACGAGCAGCCGTTGGGCTGCCGCAAGGATGCCGCAACCGTAGGAACGCTTGAACTCGAAAGGCTGCTGCGCGCCCGTCAGCAAATCCCATTTACTCGGCTCGGCGTAGATGGTGCGGTCATTGATGATCGGGCGCGACTTGTACTGGTCCGTGATGCTCCAAAGTGGACTGCCATCGCTGGCGCGGAACGCGGCCATCCGGTCGTCGAGTTCGGAATCGAGTTTGAAACGGGTCGGCTGGTAGCTCATCAGCAGGACGTTGTGTTTCTCACTCAAGATCAAGACCGTGCCGCGAATGTCTTCACGGGTTTCCCAGAGGCGCTTGCCCGTCTGGGTATCGAGGCAGACCAACCGTCCGCCGGGCTGGTTTCCCGCTTTGACCTTCGGGGAGTCGCCTTTGGCGAGAGGACGATCTATCAGATAGACGTGTTTGGCGCCGACGGCAATGGCGTTGTGTCGGATGGAATGTTCGGGCGTGAACGTCCATTTCATCTTACCCGTCCGGCTGTCCATGGCGAAGAACAACGATGACTCGCTGAACAAACCGGTCATATCGAGCTTGCCCAGAAAACTTCGCCACGATTCCTTGACCAGATGTTTCGTGTTGACCAGTGTTCCGTAAACGGTCCGGTCGCGATACGCCAAGTAACCCCACGTGCCCGGCTGCGGCGCGTCCCACACCGCCGTCTGGCGCCCGTCGCGGGTGTTCAGCACATGACACTTGCCGCCGAAACAAAGATAGAGTTCGTCCTCGCCGAGGCAGAGGTTGCTGCCGGTGGCGGCCACGCCGGTCAGGTGATCTTGATTGTAAGCACTCAATCCTCCGGGCATTTGGAAATCCCAAAGGACCGTGCCGTTGTAGATGTTGATCGCGCGAAGTGTGTCCATGCCTTCAAGATACATTCGTCCGTCGGCGACCAGCGGCGATGGACCGCGTCCGTGACGGCTCGGTATGGATTGACCCACGTCGCGGAACCAAAGCATCGCGAGCGGATCGCGCACCAACGCATCGCCGGAACAAAGCGTGTTCGCCGCGTTGGCGTACAAGTGCGTCCAATCGCCGGCGCCTGCGAGCGGACCGCGCACCGTTTGTCGCAATGCGCCATTTTCCCAGAAGCACGCTTTTCCACCGTTGGGCCGCAGCATCCGCGTCGTGATCGCTGGCTGTCTGGAGACGATCAAGTCCGCGAAGTAATCCGGATAAGGCACTGTGGCCGGATCGGCTTGATGGATGACGACCCGCCGGCCATACAGGCCGGCAGCCAGCAACATCTGACGTGCGGCCTGCACTTTGGCCGGGTCGGCGTCCACGCCGTAGATGCGCAGCTTCGTGCGTTTGGCCAGTTCGAGAGCGAGCCGGCCATCGCCACAGCCCAAGTCGAGGGCGTACCCTTCCGTGACGCCGCTCGTGCGGACGATCTCCTCGGCGGCGGTGGCGTAGGCCGGTAGAACGTTGCTGGTCTCCGGTTCATCTCTGCCTTCCTTGTCACCGAAGCAATGAATCCGACCTTGATCCGTGCTGGCGTAAAGCCGTCCGCCAGAGGCAGCCAGCCCGAAGACGGAGCCGGTTACTGGAAAAGACTGTTTGATCTGGCCCGAAGCGGCATCGAGAAGGAAGACTTTGTCTTTTCCGCCGCACACGACCGTCTCGCCGGCGACGATGAGCGCCCCGAGATCGCCCGACGGGAGCATTGTGTTCCAAGCTGTCTTCGCCAAGACGGCGGCGCGAACCTTCTTTCCTTTCTTGTCAACGACCTGTTTTGAAGAGAGCGGCTTCTGGCGATTCACGGCGCTCACTTGGTTGCTGACGCAGAACACGATCCATTGCGGATGCGCCGCCACGCGCAAGGGAGGCGCGTCCTTGGGCGGCTCTGGAACAGCTTTCTTGACCGCAGTCTTTCGCAACGTCACTTCAGAAGCGCCATTGGTCAGGGCGAACATCGTGCCGCCGTTGAAGAAATGGCTGTTAATGATCGTCGCCTCGGAGCCTCCCGTCTTCGTGTTCACCTGCAAATGGAAATAGCGGAACTTGCCGGTGGCTTTGTCGAACGCGGCGGGCACAGCCCGGCCCGTGGGCACCAACAACGTGTCGCCGGCAACGGCAAAATGACCTTGTGCGGCGACACCGCTCTTCGCGCGAGCGCCGCCATGCGGCTGGTTCATCTCGATGGAACCGGAGGAGTCGTTCACCCAGAGTTTCTTTCCCGTCGCCGCGTCGAGCGCGTAGAGATAGACGCCTTCCGACGGCCAGATGCCCGCGCCGAAATAAACGATGTCACCCACAACCACCGGCCCGCCCCGCGCCGGCCAGCGGGAAATCATCCGCTCGTTGCCGAGGATCATGTCCGCGCGCGGCCCGCCGCGGAACTTCCAAAGCACCCGGCCATCCGCCGCGCCGAGGCAATACAGAAAGCCGTCATCGCACGCCGCGAAGACCCGGTCTTTCCAAACCGCCGGCGCGAACCGCGCGGGCGCGTCCGTGAACCGCGACCATCGCACTTTCCCGGTGGCAGCATCCAAGGCAACGACTTGATCATCAGCGGAAGTCGCGAAGAACACAGCGCCGCCGGCAATCACCGGTTGAGCGGCGCGGTCGAAGGTCATGCGTTCCGAGGTGGGCCACGCCGGCTGTGGCGTCGCAGTCCGGTGACACCACGAAGCGTGAAGAGTTTGCGGCAACGGTTCCGCTGTGTAGCCGCTTCGCGCTGCGTCTGCTTGGAACATCGGCCAGTCCGCGGCTTGGATGGTTTGGACACCGATGAGAATCGCACAGGCGAAAATTTTCACGCGGCGACTGTAGGCGACACCTCGCGTCAAATCAACTCGATCCGGCCGACCTTGGCCGGATGAAGAGCAGCAGCGCGCCGCACACGAGCAAGCCGAGGGCGGCCAACTGGAAGAGAGCGCCGACGCTGATGTGGACGTCGCGCAACGCGCCGCCGATGTAGATGGTGATGCCACCGACAATGGTGGCGAACATGTTCAAGACTCCGTAGCCAGTCGCGCGGTGGCGCGGGTCGGCAATCTGGCAGAGGATCGGCATCATGTTGGCGTCGGAGAAGGTTCGCGTCAGGCCGTAGAGCGACAGGCCGATGATGGCGAGCGCGAGGACGTTCGTCTTCGCGACCAACAGGACAGCCGGTCCCGCCACGAACAGGCCAATCGCCGGCACGAGAATCCGGGCGCGCACCTGTGTCCGGCTCCAGCGATCGGCCCACGCGCCGCCGGTGAGTTTGCCGAAGACCATCGCCGCCGCGAGGATGCTGGTGGCCGAGAGACCGGCGGCGCCCTGGTCGAGGTGGAAGTTCTCCTTGAAATAGGTCGGCATCCAGCCAATCGCCGCCCAGCCCGCCACGCCGAGCAGGCTCCAGAACACCAACAGCAACAGGAACGAGCCGCTGCTGAACAGGCCCGCCAATGCCTCGCCGAGCCGGACGCTGGTCGTCGTCTCCGCACTCGCGCCTTCGCGCGGCGCGTCCCGCAACACGAACAGGAGCATGAGAGCGTAGCCAACGCCGAACAGGCCGAACACGTCGAACGCGGCGCTCCAGCCGTAGCGTTGCGCGATCCAACCGCCGGCGCCGCCGAGGCCGGAGCCGATGCTCAGCCCGGTCATGTGAATGCCCGTGGCGAGCGACCGCGTCGGGCCGCGATGATAATCCGCGATCAACGCCAGCGCCGCCGGGATATACGCCGCCTCGCTCAGACCCATGAGCGCGCGGATGACGAGAAGTTGCTCGAAGTTTCGCGCGTGACCGGTGAGCCACGTCAGCAGCGACCAGACGAGCAGGCTGCCGATGATCAACTTGCTCCGGCTGAACCGGTCCGCCAGAAAACCCAGAAACGGGCTGAGCAATCCATAGACCCACAGGAACACCGACGTGAGCAGGCCAAACTGGGCGTCCGTCATCGGAATGGCCGCCCTCAACGAATCGCGCATCGTCGTGATCATGATGCGGTCGAGATAATTGAGCAGCGCGATGACCCAGAGGATGCCAACGACCAGCCACGCGCGAGAGATGGGTGCGGGATGGCTCACAAGCTGACAGCGGCGCGCGCCGCCTTCATGCCGTTGAACACGCAGCGATAATCGCTCATCACGTTGAAGAAACGATAGCCCATCGCGTGATAGCCTTTCACCTGGTCGGGCGCGCACGGAATCGCGGCCACTTTGCCGTGGCGCTGGCAGGCGTCGGCCACAGCCTGGATGATCGCCTTCACGTCGGGGTCGTCGGTCTTGCCGAACTTGCCGAGGCCGAGCGTGAGATCGCCCGGGCCAATGAACAGCACGTCCACGCCGGGCATCGCCGCGATGGTGTCAATGTGCGACACCACTTCCGTCTCCTCGATCTGCACGACGAGGAAGTTCTCGCAGTTCGCCTGCGCGAGATACTCGCCCGACGGCAGCCGCCCGAAATCCGCCTCGGCGTGGATGCCGTCGTAGCCGCGACAACCCGCCGGCGGAAACTTCATCGCCTGCGCCACCGCGCGCACTTCGTCGGGATGTTTCACGCGCGGCAACATGATTCCGCGCGCGCCCGATTCGAGAAGGTGCAGCATGTCGGTGTAGTTGGCGGGCTTCACGCGGATCAACGCATCCGCGCCGCCGAGCCGGCATCCTTGGATGAGCGCATAGACCATCGAGGGGTCCACGCGTTTGTGTTCGAGGCAGATCCAGACGGCATCGAAACCGGACGAGGCGATCAACTCGACCAGTTCCGGGTCCGTGTAGCAACACTTGGCGGTGATGACCGTCTCGCGGCGGGCGATTTTTTGCAGAACGATGGATGGTTGCATAAAGGTGCGCCGTTGTTTCAAGGTTGAGCGCGATGATAAGAAACAGTTCCGGCTTTGTCCATCCCCGATGCGGGTCGCGCGAAATCGTTGAAGCGCCTCGACGCATTGTTCGTATCATGGTATATGAGTTTACGAGTGAGACGCGCGCTTGTTGTGCTGGATCACAAGTTTTGGAGAGAAACAAAATGAGAACCATTCTTCTTTGTTTGATCGCCCTTGCATTGCCGGCGGGAGCCGCCGAACTTCGTTTTGGCGCGGCCACGGTTGACATCACGCCGAATCCGCCGGTCCCACTGACCGGCAACACCTCCGTGCGGATCGCCCGCGAGATTGAGAGCCGCCTGACCGCCAATGTGCTGGCCTTGGAATCAAGCGATGGCGAGCAGGCAATCCTCGTGTCGTGCGACCTGTGCGTCATTCGACCGGGGATTCAGGAAGGTTTTCGCAAATATCTGGCCGGCCGGCTGCCGGGCTTCGACCTCAACAAGCTGTTTCTGGCCGCGACACACACGCACGCGGCGCCGGTGATCCAGCAAGACCGGTACGACGTGAAGGACTACGGCGACGCCATCCAGCCGAAGGAATACGTGCCGTGGTTGTATCAGCGAATGGGCGACGCCGTCGTGAAAGCCTGGAAAAACCGCGCGACGGGCGCGGTGGCGTGGGGATTGGGACAGGCCGTGACCAGTCACAATCGCCGGCTGGTCTATAGCGATGGCACGGCAAAAATGTTCGGCAACACCAACGACCCCAAGTTCCGCGGTATCGAAGGCTACGAAGACCATGGCGTCCATGTCCTCTGTTTCTACGACTCGCAGAACAAGCTCAAGGCGGCGGCCATCACGATGGCAACGACAGCCCAAGCCGCCGGCAGCAACAAAGTCAGCGCCGATTTTTGGGACGACGCGCGCCGGTTGATTCACGAACGCCACGGCAAGGACGTGTGTGTATTGGGATTCTGCGCCGCCGCCGGCGACCAGACACCGAGACCAACGGTGAACAAGAAAAGCGAAGATCGCATCCTCAAGCTACGCGGCCTGACTTACGATCAAGAGATTGGCCGCCGCGTTGCGGCCGCGTTCGACGACGTGGTGGGCGTGATCGCCAAGGACATCCGCGCGGACGTGCCGTTTGTCCACCGCGTCCAGCAGATTGAACTGCCGGCGCGTGTCATCACCGAATCTGAATACAACGCTGCCAAGAAGGTTTGCGAAGAGATTGATACGCGGAAGACACGGTTGAAGACGGACAAGTGGAAACGTCATTTCCACGGCTTGGTCGTCGAGCGTTATCTTGCCCAGCAGAAAGGCGGTTGGAGAACGTACCCGATGGAGTTGCACGTGCTGCGGCTGGGCGACGTGGCGATTGCGACCAATCCGTTTGAGTTGTTCGTGGACTACGGCGTCCAGATTCAAGCCCGCAGCCCGGCGGTGCAGACGTTTCTGATTCAGTTGGCGGCCAGTGGAGCATTGCCCGCCTACTATGTGCCGACGACACGCGCTGTGCCGGGCGGCGGTTACAGCGCCGAACCCACGCACAACCTCGTCGGCCCTGAAGGCGCCCAGGCGCTGGTGGATCGCACCGTCGAGGCGATCAACGAACTTTGGAAAACACCCGCAAAATGAAAACCGCGTATTTACTCCTCGTCCTGATTGTCGCCAGCACACAGGCTGCTGAACTGCGAATCGGCGCTGCGACAGCCAGCATCACGCCCGACCAGCCCGTGGCGCTCGCCGGGCAGATGTCCACGCACATCTCCAAGAGAATCGAGTCGCCTTGCACGGCCACCGCGCTGGCACTGGAATCGCGGCAGGGAAACAAGACCCTGGATCAAGTGATTTTCGTCACATGCGATCTGGCCGTCATTCGCGGCGAGCTTGAAACCTCGCCCACTGAACTCGCCAAATTCCTTGAAGCCAAAATGCAACAGGAATTCCGGCAGCGAGTGAAACCGCGCTTGAAGGGCTTCGATGTCAACAAGCTGTTCCTGACCGCCACCCACACGCACAGCGGCCCGGTCACGATGGATGGCACGTACACCATCCCGCCGGGAGTCATGCAGCCGAGGGAATATCTGGAGTTCCTCTTCGAGCGGCTCGACGAAATTGTTGTGAAAGCTTGGGAAAACCGTCGTCCGGGCGGCGTCAGTTGGGGACTCGGTCATGCCGTGGTGGCGCAGAATCGTCGCGCGGTCTATGCCGACGGCACGGCGCAAATGTACGGCAAGACCGACCGCCCGGAGTTTCGCGGACTCGAAGGCTACGAGGACCACGGCGTCGAGACTCTCTTTTTCTGGGACGCAGACAAGAAACTCATTGCGACGGCCATCAACGTCGCTTGTCCCGCGCAAGAGGCCAGAACCGGGCGGGGAGTCAACGCCGACTTTTGGCACGAGGTCCGGATGGTGTTGCGCCGGCAGCATGGCGACGGCCTCAATGTGTTGGGCTGGATCGGCGCGTCCGGCGATCAGTCGCCGCATCTGATGTATCGTAAAGCCGCCGAGGAACGGATGCGCCAACTGCGCGGCTTGACGCGATTGGAGGAGATCGCGCGCCGGATTGTGCAAGCGGTGAACGACGTTTATGAAGTCACCAAGAAAGAAATCCAGACCGAGGTGCCGCTGGTTCACAACGTTCAGACCATCGAGTTGCCGATACGCAAAGTCACCGAGGCAGAAGTGGCCAAGGCCAAGGCCGAGTGCGCTTCACTACTGGAGCAGGAGAAACAAGGCAAGGACACACGCACCCTGAGACTCTGGCATGAGAAACTCATCCAACGCCACGAATGGCAGCAGAGCAATCCCGTCTATCGCATGGAACTTCACGTCATCCGGCTCGGCGACGTCGCCATTTGCACCAACCCGTTCGAGTTGTTCACCGACTACGGCGTCCAGATCAAAGCGCGCAGTCCGGCCATCCAGACATTTGTCATCCAACTGGCCGCCGGTCCGGGCACGTATCTGCCGACCGAGCGCGCCGTGCGCGGCGGCGGGTACAGTGCGATTCCCCAGAGTAATCTGGTCGGCCCCGAAGGCGGCCAAGTCCTCGTGGACCGCACCGTCGAGGCCATCAAAGCGATGTTTGATAACACAGCAAAGTAATCACTGAATATGAAACGCGCCTTTCTCCTCCTTGTGTCCCTCAGCCTCTTGTGTGTTTCTTGCCAAACTGCCGGGAGAAGTGTCCCCGCGCTCCGCGCCGGCGCGGCGGCGGTGGACATCACGCCGAAACTGTTTCCCCTCAACATGCCGGGGCTGTTCACGGCCCGGATGGCGGAAAGTGCCCACGATCCGCTCCACGCCCGCGCGTTGGTGCTCGACGACGGCGCGACCACGCTGGCCTTGGTGATTGTTGACAATATCGGCGTGGCACAGGAAACCAGCGATGAAGCCAAGACCAACGCATCGAAGCGGTGCGGCGTCCCGGTGGACAAGATGCTGGTGGCTTCGACACACACACACGGGCACGGACTCGAATATCAAAACCGGCCCGGCGCCCGCCGTGGCGTATCGAAAACTTCTCGTGGCGGGGATCGCCGAGGCGATTGTCCGCGCGCACACGGCGTTGCGTCCCGCCGGCGTGGGCGCCGCGGCGAGTCCCTTGCCGGAGGAAGTGTCCTGTCGCCGGTGGTTCCTGAAGCCGGGCAAGATGCCGCTGAATCCATTTGGCCAGTTGGACAAGGTGAAGATGAATCCTCCTTCGAATCCCGATGTTCTCGACCGTCCCGCCGGGCCGACAGACCCGGATATCACCATCCTCTCGGTGCAGGACGCGAAATCGGGCAAGCCGCTGTCACTGTTGGCGAACTACTCGCTGCACTACGTCGGCTACTCGCCCGAAGGGATGATCTCCGCTGATTACTTCGGCGAGTTCGCGCGATTGATGCAGGAGCGCGTCGGCGATGACAACTTCGTCGCCATGATGTCCAACGGCACCTCCGGCGACATCAACAACCGGGATTTCACCGGCAAGCGGCCAGCGCGCAAGCCGTTCGAGCAGATCCAAATCATCGCGCAGAAAGCCGCCGACACAGCGTTGCGCGCGCACGCGACCATCGCGGCGCACCGGCAGGACGCGCGCTTGGGGATGATCGAGCGCCAGGTGACGTTGAAACGGCGTCGCCCCACCGCCGAGCAGATCGCGGCGGCAAAAGCCGTGCTCGCCATCAAGGACGAAGCCGAGCGAAAGAAACTTCCGGCGCTGGCCGAGGAATACGCAGGCCGCACGCTTTGGATGGCCAGGCTTTCGGAGACCCTGACCGTGCCGGTGCAGGCGTTGCGGATTGGCGATCTAGCCGTGTGCGCCATGCCGTTCGAGGCGTTCGCCGAGATCGGCCTCGACATCAAGAAACGCAGTCCGTTCCCGCGCACGATGGTCATCGGCATCGCCAACGCCCCCGCCGGTTACCTGCCCACTCCCGAACAACACAAACTCGGCGGCTACGAAACCTGGCTGGGCACCAGCCGCGTGCAGGAGGACGCTTCCGTGATCCTCACTGCCAACCTTATTGAGATGCTCAACAACTTGAAGAAGACACAATGACGAGAGGTCGTCTTATGAACCCAACGACGCGGCGGGCTGAGACAGCCCGCCCTACCAGAAACCTCGGTAGGGCGCGGTGTCCCTACCGCGCCGCCGGGCGGTTGAATGTTTCTGGAGTGTGGCGAAAACACCTTCTCTTGTCTCTGTTATTCGCTGCCTCGCTCGCAGTTGCCGCTGGCCCGAAACCCGGGCCGTCGCACATCGTCACCGTCGAGACGCGCGATTTGAAGGTGGAGTTTGCCGGTGACCGGGCGTGGACGTTTCACCGGATTTATTTCAAAGGCGAACTCGTTGCCGACAAAGTGGGCTTCTACGGAACAGTCTTTGCGCCAGAGGGCGGCAGATGGATCGGCACCGGCCACAACGAAGGCGGCATCGAACAGGTCAAGAGTGTCACGTTGACGGCGGACGGTAAACCGTGCGTTTTGACTGACAAAGCCGTCTATCGTGGTCAGCGCGCCGAGATTCGGAAACAATCCATGATGGGGCCGCTCGCGCTGGAGGCGACCTACATCGTGACCGACGATTGTCTGTTGGAGCGCCATCGCTATGAGGCAACAGAAGACGTGAAGATCGGTACGCTCTACGCCTTCATGCACGCATGGCTGCCGCGCACCACGGAATGGATTGCCGAGAAAGCCGACGGCACGATGGTCGAAGGCAAGTTCGACAACAACGGCAACCACAAGTTCACCGACGACCCGAAATGGACGTCGCTTTACGATCCACAAAACCGCCGCGCGATGCTGGCTTGGTATCCGAAACCGCTCGCTGGCCAAGGCATCAAGACGAGCTATTGGGACAAGACCGTCTATCACAAGCTCTACAACCAGATTTACTCGCACGCCGCGGTGGCCAAAGGGACGAAGTTCGAGGCGGCTGTCATCGTGCGCGGTGTCGAGGCTGACGCCTCGTCATGGAAGCAGGCTGCCAAAACACTCGCAGCCGAAACGAAGTCGCGTTTTGAACTCGGGGAGATTCGATTTTGATGAGGCAAAACCATAACCACACCATGAATGTCATTCCGAACGAAGTGAGGAATCTCTGGAATTCCTCCGAACAAAAGTTTGAGATTCCTCGCTGCGCTCGGAATGACAGACAGTTTTTAATGGGCACCTCCGATAACTCTCCAAAACCGGGGATTTGTTGTAGGCCGACTCTGCGAGTCGGCGAAATCCTCAACAAAACCGCCGCTTCGCAGAAGCGGCCTACAACCTTGGCAATCGGAAATGGAGTTACCGGAGGTACCCTAATGCGTAAGCTTTGCAGTCCAATAGTTGCGCTCCTCGTTCTCAGCCTTACTCTGACCGGCTTCACAGCTGAAATCAACGTCCGCACCAACGTCATGGTCGCGATGCGCGACGGCGTGAAGTTGGCAACCGACATTTATCTGCCGGCGAACTCAACGGAGAAACTCCCGGTCATCTTGACGCGGTTGCCCTACAACAAGAACGGCGCAAAGAAATTCGGCGAGTACTACGCGCGTCACGGCTACGCGTTCGTCGCGCAAGACACACGCGGACGTTACGCCAGCGAAGGCGTCTGGCACATGATGACCGACGACGGCCCCGACGGCGTGGACTGCGCCGCGTGGATTGGCCGGCAGCCGTGGAGCAACGGGAAGATCGGCATGATCGGCACGTCCTACGTCGGCGGCACGCAACACGCGATGGCGTTGGCGAGCGCGCCGGAACTTGTCACGATTATCCCGGTGGACGCGATGTCCAATCTCGGCCGACAATCCATGCGCAACGCCGGCGCGTTTGAGATGCGGTTCTGGAACTGGATCATGCTCAACGCCGGCCGCGGCAGCCGGGCGGCACACGACCCGACGGTCGCGTCCACGCTCGCCGAGATGGCGACCAACCGCGTCCAGTATCTCCACAATCTTCCGTTGCGGCGCAGCACGACGCCGTTGAAGTTCGCGCCGGAATACGAGGACTGGCTCGTCGAGGCGATGCGCCACGGAGCCGACGACGAATTCTGGCTTCAGAACAACATTGTGGACCACGCTGACCGTTACAAAGATATTCCGGTCTATCTCGTCGGCGGCTGGTACGACTCTTGGGCCGGCAACACGACGGCGAATTTCGTCGCGCTGACCAAGGCCCTCAAGAGTCCCGTTTATCTCATCATGGGACCGTGGATTCATGGCCGCCAAGCGTCGTCATCGCACGGGCAGGTTGACTTCGGCAAGGACGCCGCCATCGCGGACGAACTGGCGTGGCGTCGGGAATGGTATGACCACTGGCTGAAAGGTCTCGACAACACCGTCGGCAAAGCCGCGCCGTTTGCCACCAAGGTCCACATCTTCGTCATGGGTACCGGCGACGGCTCCAAAACCGACAAAGGTCTGCTCAATCACGGCGGCTACTGGCGCGACGAACGCGAATGGCCGTTGGCGCGCACACGCCACACGCCCTTCTACCTCCAACCCGGCGGCGCGCTCGGCCAGACGAAGCCCGCTGCGTCTCGTGCCGCGACAAGCTTTGAGTTTGACCCGCGCAATCCGGTTCCGACGCTCGGCGGCTGCATTTCGTCCAGCGACGGCATCATGTTGCAAGGCGCGTGGAATCAGTGCGGCGGCACCAACTTCTGGAATTGGCCGTTGCCGCTGCCGCTCTCGGCGCGCAATGACATTGTCGTCTTTCAGACCGAACCGCTCACCGAGGACATCGAAGTCACCGGCGAACTCGAAGTCAAACTCTGGGCGTCGTCATCAGCGTTGGATACCGATTTCACCGCCAAGTTGCTCGACGTTTATCCGCCGAGCGCCGATTTCCCCGGTGGCTTCGACCTGAATATCACCGACGGCATTGTCCGCGCCCGGTTCCGTGAATCGCTCAAGCAGGAGAAGCTGATGAAGCCGGGCACGATCTACCCGTTCACCATCAAGCTTTACCCGACTTCCAACGTCTTCAAGAAAGGCCACCGCATTCGCGTGGACATCTCCAGTAGTAATTTCCCGCGTTTCGACGTGAACCCGAACACCGGCGAACCGCTCAACGACAACCGCCGCGTCATCACCGCCGTCAACACGATCCACCACGACCGCGCACACCCATCGCACATTGTATTGCCAGTGATTCCCCATTGACCATCACCACGGAGGGCTTGCCTTCGATTCCCCAACGGGGGTATTCTCTGCGCCGAAAGGAAACGTTGCGAGAGCATCCTCAACGAATCTACGTGGATACCTCCGTTATCGGCGGTTGCTTGGACGCGGAGTTTGCTGACGCCAGCGAGAAGTTCATGAGGTTGGTCGAAAGTGGTGCGGTCCGGTTGCTGGTTTCCGAACTCATGATCGCGGAACTGAGGCGGGCACCGGTGGAAGCCCAGCGTGTTCTTGAACGGATTCCGCAGGGCATCATGGAAGAACTTTCAGCCACTGACCAATCGCGCGCCTTGCGCGATGCTTACCTGGCTGCCGGCGTCGTCGGCCCGTCGCACATCAACGATGCCCACCATGTGGCGTTGGCTTCCGTGGCGCGCGCCGACATGATTGTCAGTTGGAACTTCAAGCACATTGTCCACTACGACAAGATTCGCGGGTTCAACGCCGTGAATTTGCGTGAAGGCTATCCGCTGCTTGCGATATATTCACCGCTGGAGATTGTATGAAGACGAAGACCAAGCAATTCGACTGTGTGAAAATGAAGAACGACATCCAAGCGGCCATGTTGCGGGAGTATCGCGGCTTGTCGGATGCCGAGATTCAGGCGCGTATCGAACAGGACTTGGCTACTTCGGATGCACCGGCCGCCCGCGTGTGGCGTGAGTTGACCGGCAGGCATGCTGTCAGCAAAGTCGCCGAAGCACCGGCCAAGTACACGGCACAACGAAGGAAGCGCGCCACCGGCTCGTCCTGAGCGTAGCGAAGGCCCGCCACAGGCAACTGCTGATTCACGCCGATGAATCCGCCTTCGCATCGGCTTTGGCGGATGGATTCCAACATCGTCAGCAATGACCACAACACTGCGACGGCAGCGACCTATTCCCGCGCTATCTTCTCACGCCATTCGCGCGGTGTCTGGCGTTTGAGTTGGCGGAATGTCGTCGCAAAATACTGGCTGCTGCTGAACCCGCACGCCAGCGCGATGTCGGTGACGCTCATCGCGGGCCGTTCGCGTAACAGTCGTGCTCCCTCCTCGACCCGGCAGTGGGCGAGGTACTGGGTGGGCGACATGTTGGTCTGTTGCCGGCAGTACGTCGTAAACCGGCTGCGCTTGAGGCCGCATTGCCGGGCCATCGTGTCCACCGTCCACGGCTCCTCGACGTGGCGCGGCAACTCGGCGAGGAATAATTCCACGCTGCGCCGTGTCGTGGTCAGCGAATTGTCCAGCGGGATGTCGCGGCGGTTGAGCATCTCGCCGATGGACAGCAGCAGTTCGTTGATCGCGAGGGCCATGCGGGTGCGGTTGAACGGCTGCGATTCTCTTGCCGTGAGCCGCGCGATGGTCGCGAAACAACCGGCAATGGTCGCGTCGGCTTTCCAGACCGGTTGTTCGTTGTGGCGCAACATCGTGGTGAGCCGGTCGCGCTCGCGCGGTGTCAGGATCAGCCAGTGCGGCCAACGCCAGCTCTGGTGCGGCCGGCGCACGCCGACGTCGAGGATGACCCAGATCATGCGGCACGCCTCGACGTGCGGCAGGCCGAGGCGATGGCGTTGCCACGGTCGCGTCACGGTGAGATGGCCGGAGCGAAGTTGGTAGCTCTCGTCGTCCACGGCGAAACCGAGGCTTCCGCTCTCAATGAAGACGAACTCGATGCCTTCGTTGCGGTGCCAGTCGAGTCCCCACGTCTGGTTGTGCGGCACGTCCCACGAGCCGGCGGAGCGCAGTTCGGGCATCAAGTCGTCGGCGAGCTTCACGCCGGGATACGCGCCGTGGGCGACGGCGTTCATGCGAATCAGTCCCGCCTTCGCCGCTGCCTCGACGGGACGGCAGGTGTCGGCGCGATACTGTTCGCGGCTGCCGCGGAAGGTTGCTGGTCGGACACTCATGTTCAATATCGGCCAATGCACGTTCGCGAACGACGAGTCTTGCGAAATCGTGTAGTCTGTTGCACAATGAAAAGTAAAGTAACAGAACCGCCTTCTCCGGGAAAGACGATTGTTCTCCCCGGCGATCTGCGGCCCATGTTGAAAGGAGCCACATCATGATCGAGAACCGAATGACCAGAAGGACATTTATCCAGGCCAGCGCCACCGCCGTCGCCGCTGCATTGGGCGGCAACTTCATCGCACGGGCAGCCGACGAAACGGTGGTGCGGAAGACGCGAAGTTTCAACCCCGACATGGAATATCGCCGGCTCGGCGCGACGGGACTCTGGGTCTCGGCCATCTGCCTCGGCGGACATTGGAAACGCGTGGGCGAAGTGACCGGCCACAAGAAAATCCCCGGCGTGGGCATCCCCAAGGACGCCACGGATGCTGAAGTGCTGTTCAAGAACCGGCGCGACGTGGTCACGCGTTGTCTTGAGGTGGGCATCAACTACGTGGACGCCTGCACGGCGGACGAGGTCGTGGCCTACGGGAAAGCGCTTCAAGGACGCCGCGACAAGATGTACATGAGTTTCGACATGTGGCCGAAGTGTCCGCGCAGCAAACAATACTGCAACGCAAACGAACTTCTGAAAACACTCGAAGACGGAATGATGGCGGCGAAGATTGATTACGTGGATGTCTGGCGCTTGGTCTGCTCGACGCCCGGCGAACACTCCGAGGCCGATGAGCATGAGTTCCTCAAGGCGTTCGAGAAAGCCAAGAAGGACGGCAAAGCCCGTTTCACCGGCGCGTCCTCGCATGGCCGGCCCTGGCTGAAGCGACTTGCCGAGACTTATCCCAAGCATTTCCAAGTGCTCCTCTTCCCTTACACGAGCAACACCAAGGAACTGCCCGAGGACAGTCTCTTCGAGGCTGTTCGTAAACACGACATCGGGACGCTCGGCATCAAACCGTTTGCCGGCGGCTCGCTTTTCAGCGGCGCGAAGACTCCGCAGGAATGCAGCGAGCGAGCGCGGATGACGATTCGTTACATCCTCGGCAACCCCGCCATCACGGCGCCGATCCCCGGCCTCGCCTGCGTGGAGGAAGTGGACAACATGGTGGAAGCCCTCAAGGACCGCCGCCGCTTGACGAAGGTGGAATTGCAGGAGATGGATCGCATCAACAAAGAAACGTGGGCCAACTTGCCGACGAAGTATCAGTGGTTGCGTGACTGGGAGTACGTGTGAGCCGAAAGACGGTCGCGGTGCTTGCCGTGGGGGCGGCCTGCATGTTGGTGTTCGACCACGCCACGGTGCCGTTCTCGCAGCCCAAGTTCTGCGTCTCCTGCCACGAGATGGAACAACCGCACGCGAGCTGGCAGAAGTCGTCGCACTTCGTCAACCGCTCCGGCGTGCAGGTGATCTGCGTCGAATGCCACTTGCCGCACAAAGACAACCGCATCGCGCATTTTGCCGCCCGGTTCTGGGCCGGCGCCAAGGACCTGAGCGTTTCTCTCCTCGGCCAATACGATCCTGAAGACTCGCGGCAAAAAGTTCTGCACACGCTGCCCAACGACCGCTGCCTGAAATGCCACGCCAACCTGACGACCAACTTGAGCGCCTCGGCGGTCAAGATTGTTCACAACACCGCCCTCAAACACGCGTCGAACCGGACACACGCCTGCGTCGCCTGCCACGACGCGCTTCACGGGCCTCGACCCGTTCGCCCGGAACCCAAGAAACACCAACCCATCAGCAACCAGTATTGTTTGGACTGCCACATCAACTTCCGGCAGGAAGAGTTCACCGTGGTTCACGGCAAGGCCGGTGTCGGTTGCGTCAAGTGTCACGGCAAGACCAACGACCACGCCGCCGACGAAGAGCATCTCACGGCACCCGACATCATCTACTCGAAAGCCAAGGTGAACAACTCGTGCACGACATCCGAATGTCATCCGCGTCCCACCATGAAAAAGGAAATCGGACACCGGCCTTTCTTTGCCGGAACAGATCCGGAACATTCGTATTGCACCGATTGCCACGGACAGCACATGCTTCCAAAGCGCACGCGTCGTTGGGACAAGCAAACCCGCAAGCTCATCGAAGTCAACGGCCAACCGCCGTCAGCCGACGACGGCGTAATGTAGGAGAAACAACATGACAATCAATCGCCGCCAATTTATCCAACAAGTCGCCGCCGGCGCAGCAGCCGTGATGGCGACGCGCGTAGTCGCCAAACCGTCGTGGAAGATGAAACTCTCCGGCTCCTCGATCAATTTCGTCTCCTTGCCCATCGAGCAGGCTTGTGAGCGGATCGCGGCGCTCGGCTTCGAGGCGATTGACATCTGGGGACCGATCTTCAAGTGCAAGCATCTGGATGAAGTGTGCGACCGTCTCGGCGCCGACGGCTTGAAGGCATTGCTGGAGAAACACCGGTTGCGGTTGTTCGCCTTCTCGGTTTATGGCGGCGGCTACCCGAAGTTTGCCGAACTGCTTGGCAAATGTGGTGGCGGCGTCGCCATTCACGGCAGTGCCAAGGCGGTCAAGCCCGAGGAACTCACCAGTGCCATGAAAGCGTTCCTCGAAAAACTGAAACCCGAAGCCGAACTTGCCGAGAAATACAACTCCTACGTCGCCATCGAGAACCACGGCGGCGCGTTGCTGCACACGGTGGACTCGATCAAGGCATTCGTTGACCTCAACCAGAACCCGCGCCTCGGCATCGCGCTGGCGCCGTTCCACATCCAGGCCGGCAAACAATCCGTCGAGGACGCCATCGCTGCAGCCGGTTCGCAGTTGCTCTTCTTCTACGCCTGGCAAAACGCCCCCGGCGTCGGCCAACTCCCCGGCCATGGCCCGGCGGATTTCACGCCGTGGCTCGGCGCGCTGGCGAAGATCAACTATCGCGGCTACGTCAACCCGTTCCTCCACCACGAACCTCCGCCCGACGAGACATTCAAGGCGCTCGAAAAATCACGCGACTACTTGCGCACGTGTTACACAAAGGCCGTGAGGTCGTGATCATCACGAGAATTCGATGGCAAGTAAGATGAGCAAACCACATCAAACCGGCGCGGGTCAGTGGAAAGAGGATTTCCTGTCGGTGATTCAGATGAGTTTGATTGCCCTGTTTGGCGTTTTGTCCGTGGCAGCCGCGCCAACTAAGGGCGTCTCCCGCCGGATTAATCTCGATGGCCCCGGCAATACGGGAGCGATAGCATGCAATGTGGTTCAGGTTTTCGATTCGAAAGGAGATCCAAGGTATTTCATGGATGTCGGCTCGGTCGTTTGTGGGGACAAAAAGTGTGACATCGTGACCGTTCGCCTACACTTCGACCCTTTGGGCAATTACGCGCGCTACGAACTCCCATCGGGTGGCAGCTTGACCAAACGGGGACACAAGCCTTTTACACCTGACGACCATAAAAAGTTGCATGAAATTCTTTCTGACCCGTACTCACAACTGAAACCGATCAAGTGGGACCAGATCACAATGCCAAAGAGTTCTGCGGAAGCGGGCGATAAAGTTGACGGGATCACCGGCGCAACCGTGTTGACCCAACGGAGTCTCGTTGTCGTAGGGGCGGCCTACACGTGTTACACACTTTGGCACTGGAGTCATGGCGAAGTCGTGAATGTGATTCGCGAAATGACCAGTAGTGCGAGTGACAAGCAGGACTTGATCCGGTATTTGCGTAGCGGTGAATACCCGTATGTAGCCTTTGCAACAGACCAACTGCAAACGCGGAAGTTGTTTGATGCCGCAACCATAGATGCTGTCGTTCATGTCATGCAGCATGGTAGCGCGAAATTACTTGATCCCGCATTGCGCTACTTGGCCAAGGCAGCGAGCGAAACAGGCACCGATTGTTTCCTGCGCTGCCGTGATGACGCATTCCTGGTGGCCGACTCGGATAAGAGAGTCCAGTTCCTCGATGCGCTGAGGAATTCCACCCGAGAACTACCTTCGGGTTATCTTGACCGATTCAGTGGTTGGCTTGCGCGAGCGGATAGCTACTACGAAGTCCACTTGCTGTTGACTCTATTGGAACGGGGAAAAGTGTCTTCCGCTGAAGCAACCAACGAAGCGATGTCGCTACTTGAAAGAAAGAATCCCGTAATTGTACGCAGAAGCTATCAGTATCTAAAAGCTCAACAGTTGAGCCAATCACAACAAAAGAAGTTGGAGAAGTTCGAGCAACAGCATCCCGATCCATGATGATGCCCGCCAAGGTCAACTACCGCGGCTACGTCAACCCGTTCCTCCACCACGAGCCGACGTGTCAAACGGTGTGTGGTAGGGCGCGACCGCCGGGCGCGCCGCTGCCCGATCCATTCAAGCGACTTCGGCGCGCCCGGCGGTCGCGCCCTACCTTCAGCACTCTACGGATACGTGATCTGGATGCGGTAGAACCGGGCGTTGCCGACGGCGTTGGTGTCGGTCACGGTGCGCTCGGCGCCCAGTTCGTCAACGCCGTCAAGGCCAAACCGGAGCACATTAAACTATGGAAACGGCAGATGCAGTAGTGGCGTAACAGTCTCGGTTGCGCAGGTGTCCCTGCGAAGCACACACCGCATCAGTTCCCAATGCGCACAGTCCATTCGGAACTGTCCCACTCTTCATTGTTCAGCTTCTCAATCTGAGAAACCAAAGACCGAGCGAACCGGTCTTGCGATTCTCGCGTTGTCAAGGTTGCGAAGACCTTGCCGCGCTCCGGCAAGGTGAGCGATAGCGGTTTTCGTGTGGCGATCACCTTGATGCCTTCCACGCCCGCCGGGCCGTTCACCGCGATGGTAAAGGGTGCGTCGCTACTTGGCACCGCATAGGTGGTGTCAGCTTTCGCGCGGGCTTCCGCCTGATACTGGTTTGGCAGCAACACGTAAAGATTGCCGCTTGTCTGCAAGTCTAACACCGTGAGATAGCAGTCGCGGTTGGCGCGGACAAACACCGTCAATTCATCGCCAATCCGGTAGCCTGCGCGTTCCGTCCACACATCCACGCGGAAATCCGAGTTGGACTTCCGCTTGGTGAGCAGTTGCTCCCAGATCGCTGCTCGCGGAATGCCGCTGATGGGTCCGAGGTTGCGCGTGCTCTGAAGCACCTGCGTCTTGCGACTGTCCGCATCGTACACGTAGGAAGTCACTTCTTTGTCGAGCCGCCCGACAATCGTCGCGTCATCCTTGTACTCACTCAGGCGCACCCGGTCAGCTTCGGGCACAGCATCCCGTTGGCCTTTGATAATCGCCGAGACAGCAAGCGGCGAGAGTGTCCGCACGCTGACTGACACGCCACCCATCTTCGCCGATGCGACGGCGATGCGGGCGGCGACGGCCTCACCCTCGAAAGGGTCTTCCCCGAAAAAGGCGACCACGCCGATTGAGCGCCACTTGTTCTGCTTGGCCTGTCTTCCAACGTTTTGCGTTACCAGCTTCGTGTAGTAGTCCGCGTAACGCTGACGGTAGCGATCACCCAACCGGCCCGGCAAGTCGGGCGAATACGCTTCCAGCAAGACATTCAACGCTTCCGTGAGGCGACCGGCGCTCGCTTCGTCTTCGGCAACTTGCAGGTGCGTGGTAGCGACCAGTTCTCGCAACCGGTGTTGCTCTTGTGGGTATAGGGTGATGGCGCGGTCGAAGAAGGCAAAGGCGTCCTTGTAACGCTTGGCAGCCTTGGCGTCCTCACCGCGAGCAAGCAGATTGCCTATGGCGTCATCTGCTTTTTTTTTACGCCATCTTGCAGCCGTTTCAATTCGGCTTCGGGAAACGAAATTAGCACCCAATACTTGTAACGCCGCACCGGCTTTGCCATGTCAGGTTCCCGAACCTGCCAGAGTTCCCGGTAGGTGTCTTTCTGCGTCATCCCGCTGATCAACGCCTTCACATCCACGACCACTTCATCCCGCGAAGTCTGGTCTGTTTTCTCCGTGCCCTTGATCTCCTCGCCAGAACGACTGTCAATGATTCGCACTTGCCCGGTGACATTTGCGCCAATGGTGCGCGCAATCTGGTACGCCGCATCATCAATCGCCTGATTGATCGGCTTCTTCTCGTCCAAGATGTTCACGCCGATGGAGCGCCCGACAAAGAACACTTCGCCGTTGGCTGGCGGCGGCGGTGTCAATGTCCAATGCGGTCCGCGCGACATCTCCGTTTCTTCCCTCCGCTCTGATATCGTCACAGACTTTTCCCAAGCGCAACCGGCAAGTCCAAGCGCACCGGCCAAGAGTATCGCCACAAGAATTGAATTTGGTTTCATCGTATTTTCCTTTCTGTTATTTGCCCAAAATCACATCTACATTTTGATCGCCAAACTTCGCCGGCTCTTGCGTTGAGCCGAGTTTGTTCGCTGCTCGCCGCACATGCTCTCTTGCATCATCGAAGCAGTCAGTCAGCAGCCGTCTTGTGCCATCCGCCCATGACTTCAGCAGGTAATGGGTGAACAGTCCTCCCCTGATTTCATCCGAACCGATAGCGATTTGGCGTCCTGAAGATGCTGAGAGGATCACCCGTCCGCCCCTCTCCCCCATCTCTTGGACAAACCGGGGACGAATTTCCAAGTCAGCAGTTGGCGTCTTCTTGAGAATCTCTTGACCCACAGGGCCAGCGTAGCAGGCTTCGAGTATGACCACTTGCACTTTTGCTTTCACCGCTTCGAGTTTTCGTGTCAGATCATCCAGCGAAAAACCAGTGGCGAACAGTTGCCCTGGATCAGTGTCGTAAAGGAGAAGGTACTTTGCGTCCACACTCTTGCCGTCCGCAGCCAATTCCGGTGCGCCATGTCCGGCGAAATAGATAAATACAGCGTCCTCTGGAAGTGCTTGCTTGCGCAACCAATCAATTTGTGCCAGAAAGTTCTCGCGCGTGGCCTGTTCGTTAACGAGCATATGAACATTGTCACGAGAAACCGGTTTTCTGCCCGCCGTCGTAAACCATGTCTTAACGCGATTCGCATCACTGACAGCAAATGGTAGAACAGGCGTAGAATCGCTCTTGTATCGTTCAACACCAACTGCCAAAACCCAAGCTTGCTGTTGGCTTGAGGGCTGCCAGAGCTGAAACTGCTTGAGCCGTACGGCGGCAGGTTCTACCGCGAGTGGCGCGACCGGAGCGGAAACAACGGGCATGGCCTGACCTTTCTCTATTGCGGCAATGAGCACTGATTCTTCCATGCTTCGGTCAATCGCACGGCTTAGATGTTGGCTCAAATGCTGGTTTGCCAATGCCGTGAAGTAATCACCTGCCCCACCATGTAAAGCCAGTCCTATCACGCTTGCTCTATCTGCCATCGTGCTCTTCTCCTTCGTCTCTGCGCTCGTTTCGGTGATTTCTTTAGTACCGAGGATTTGACCCTGAGTCTTCACAGCAACTTCAAACCCGACAGTGGTTTTTGTTTCAATTGTTCCCCAAAAACTGAACACCAAAGCCTGATCAAAGAGAAAACTCTTAATCTTCACATCCAAAGTCACTGGAGCGTCGTCCGCTATTGTGTAGCCACGAGTGGTCAATGCGCGCTTCAAGCCTTCTAACAAAATCTCGGTTGGGCTGGGTTCGAGTCGGATATATGGATGGCCTTGGTCGGGAACCTCGATTGGCGCGCGGTCAAAGTATTTGACCCTGACGAAATTGCGTCTCAGTCGGTCGTCTCCAACTTGGAGTCGTATCTTACCTGCGTTCGGCTGCGAAGACGTGACGCTGGCAGACGTGTATGACGGTCGAATGACTGATTGAGGTGGAGGCGGCTTGCTAACACATCCAGCCAACACCAATAATATCGGCGTGCCTATCAAAGCCACCATCTCAACCTGCTTGACTAACCGCTTCATGGATTCGCCTCCTTCCCTTCAATCTCGCGCCTGCGACGATTTGCCGGCCAAACAAAACGGGGCGCACTTACTTGCGCCCCAGATCAGGCACTCGCATGCCTACGAAGGAACGCTTTCGGCGCGCCCCTTGCGGGGCGCACTTCCAGCCTGTCCTTCGTGACAAAATTGCGAGTTTTGATCTGGACAGCGGTGAAGCCGCGCGAATTGGTTTTGGGTTATTGGTTTATGTGACTTGTGTTTCTCCTTCGGCACGGAGAATACATCCCTCGGTGAGTCGAAGGCAAGCTCTGCGTGGCGATTGTCAGAGGCTCAAACTGCACCGCAACCAAAAGACTGGTTCTGCTGTGGCATTGTGCTAGTATGGCCGCGCCATGAACTTCTCACGCCGTGATTTCCTCAAAACCTCCGCCGGTCTGACGTTGCTTGGTGCTCTGCCGCAACTTGCTGCCGCACTGCCACCACCAAACGAGAAGATCCAAAAGGTGCGCGAGGTTGCCTTGTCGGTGTTGAAGCCGAGCCAGAAAGATTTGGAGCACGGCCTCGAACTGCACGCCAACTCGCTTGTGTTCGAGTCCTACGGCTTCGCGCCGCGCGCTGCCGTGGATGGCGACGCCTTCCGCACCGCCATCGAGGCCGGGGCGTCGGACACCGAACTCGCGGACTTGCGCGAGGAAATGACGATGACGCGCTGGGCCACCAACGCAGCGGAGCGGAAGGAATTTCTCGAAGCGTTCCGCGCCGCCGGCGTCACGTGCATTTTCCAGAACGCCGGCGAGGAGGGCAACGATCCGTTGCGGCTCATGAAACGGCTCGCGCGATTTACCTTCGCGACCGACCTGATACGCGATGAGATGTTCAAGGCGGTGAAACCCGATGACATCGTCGCGGCAAAGAAGCAGAACAAGCTTTGCCTCTATTTCACCGGCAATGGCGTACCGCTGCGCCAAGAGTGGAACAGCGTGCGTGACGAACTCGGCTACATCCGCATCTTCCACCAACTTGGCATCCGCATGATGCACCTGACTTACAACCGCCGCAATCCGCTCGGCGACGGTTGTGGCGAGCCGAACGATGGCGGGCTGAGCGATTTTGGCCGCGCTGCCATCGAAGAGATGAACCGGGTCGGCGTCATCGTGGACGTGGCACACAGCGGATGGCGGACGAGCCTCGAAGCCGCAAAGGCATCGAAGAAACCGATGGTCGCCAGCCACACCACCGCCGCATCGCTTTACAAACATTTCCGCGGCAAACCGGATGAAGTCATCCGCGCCATCTGCGACACCGGCGGACTCGTGGGCGTCTGTTGCATCCCACGTTTCCTTGGCGGGGCGGGCGACATCGGTGTGTTCCTCAATCACATCGAACATATCGTCAGGACATTCGGGGCTGACCACGCCGCCATCGGCATGGACGTTGCCTACACATCGCGCAACGAAGAAGCCGAGCGCAAGAAGATACCGAAGCGGACCGATGGACGGTCATCGGCCGTGCGCTGGGAACATCTCTGGCCGGCCGACAGCGGCAAGTCCGCCTCGCACGCCGAGGCCAGCCTCGCGTGGACGAACTGGCCGTTGTTCACCGTCGGCATGGTCCAGCGCGGCATCAAGGAGCACGACATCCGGAAAATCCTCGGCGAAAACGTGCTTCGAGTCGCGCGCGCAAACTTCGCGAGATGATTGAGGGCCGGCACTACGGTGTCCGGATCGTCAGTCGGGGAAAAATCGTTCGAAAATCAGACGGGTTGCGTGTGAGTAATCCTTGAAAGCGCACAGCAAAACCGCCAATCAGCACATCCGCGACGGGGCGTTTCCGAACCGATCCTGTTCGACGTCCGACCACATGGCGATGCCAACCGGTCGCTGAGGCGCGTGTGTCGGCTTCCGTCCACGGTTCGCGCCAACCAACGGAGAGATGATAGAGAAACTCTTGCTGCGCCATCTCATCACCATTAAAGACCGGTGCCAGTTCCACATAACTGACCGGACAGATGATCAATCCATCGGTTCGCAAGCGATCCAACCCTTGGGCGGAGGAAACACCAAAGGACGGGTCGGCTTCCGCCACATCAATCAGCAGACAGGTGTCCACCACCCATGCCATCAATCCGCCTCACCCGCGCGAAGCTCCGCCATCCAGTCGCTTGTGCAGCGTGGTTGTGCATGAAAGCGGCGCGCGAATCCCAACATCGCGTGGGCACCTAGCGGCACCGGTCGAGAATCCGTCCCGGCCTCTTGCGCCTCGATCCACGCCAGCAACTGACGCGCGTGGGCGTCATCAAGCTTCCGCACCTTCTCCACAACAATATCCACCGTGCTCATGTTCCAACTTTATGTCTTGCAACGGTCGGAATCAAGCACGGAGAATCGTTTTCTGCCCTACTGTTGTTTTCTCTTGTCCAGTTCAGAGCAGAGTCGTAATACTCATCACCAAACTACAACCAGGAGCACTATGAGCACTATGAAAACATTATTTCCCGCCCTGTTGATCGCCTTGGCCATGAGCGGCTGCGTCAGTAACAACGCCGGCACCGCATGGGAGAACTGGTTTGCGGATGGCAAGCTGGACAACTTCCAGATCGTCAGCGGCACCGCCTCGTACAAAGTGGAGAACGGCGTGCTCGTCGGCACCACTGTTGACGGAAGCCCGAACACGTTCCTCGCCACGAAAACGCCGTGCAAGGATTTCGAGCTTCAGTTCGAGGTGAACGTGGACGATCAGCTCAACTCCGGCGTCCAAGTCCGCAGCCACATCGCGAAGGAAGGCGACCCGGCGCCCGAAGGCTCGAAGAGCGGCAAACCGTTGCCTGCCGGTCGCGTGTATGGGCCGCAAGCCGAGATCGCCATCAACGGCACCGCAGGCGATTTCTACGACGAAGCACGTCGTGGCACGTGGTGGAGCATCCTGACGAAGACCGAAGCGGTGCGCACCGACGCCGCGAAGGCCGCCTTCAAGAAGGGCGAGTGGAACCAGTACCGCATCGTCGTCAAGGGAGACCATTACCAGAGCTGGATCAACGGCGTTCCGTGCGCCGATTTCAGCCAGCCGAATGATCCCGAAGGCCACATCGGTTTCCAAGTGCACGGCATCAAGAAGGGCACCGGCCCATTCACCGTGCGCTGGCGCAATGTCAAGTTCCGCGCGCTGTAGCTACGGCGCGAGATTGAGAACCTGACAACGTCCTTCCGCGCGCGGCACGTGGATGATCTTGCCGTTCACCGACAGCTTCACCGGCGCGGTGTTTCCATCAAACTCGGTCCGTCGCACGAGCAAGCGGTCGCCGAACCGCACGACGGAAACGACCGGGCCTTGTTGTTTCGGCACGTCGAACGCGAGTGGTTTGCCGCGCTCCAAGAACTCGCGATATTCGAGCGAGGCGGCCCACACTTCGTGTAGCAACCGCGTTTCCTCGGCTGCCTCGTCGCGCGGACACCAGAGAAACAGTGTATCGTGGCCACGCAACAACATGTGCCAGAGCAGTTCCTGATATTTCTCGGCACTGAATTGCTTCACGCTCGGATCGGGTTCTTTCGGTGGCGCGGTGGTGTGCCAGTGCACGAACGGAACGCTCGGCGCGTTCGCGGCCTTGTGCCGGCCTGACGTCGAGGCCACAAGTAGCAGGTTGTAGAACCAGCGATAGTCGTAGCTGGTGAAGTCATACCACGTCGGCGTCGCGTACCATGTATAGACCACCGGCATCGAGACCGTGTAACCGGTCAGCGGGAACTCCTGAAACCACGGACGATATTTTGCGCGCTGGTCGGCCTTGAACGGCGCGTCGGGCGCGAGCTTCTCGAAGTAGTCGTACCAGTAACGCCAGCCGTCGTTGGGATAGACCGCGTAGTTGCCGACGAGCGCTTTCGGGAACCGCTTCAACACCGGCTCGGCCAGACACGCGCGTTGCATCCCGCTGCGAATCGTCCGCAGCGCCCGCTGGAACGTGGCGAACTTGTTGATGTTGCCGACGCGCTCGCGGCAACGCTTGCAACGTTTACTGTTCGCCCAGCCGTCATTCCATTCAATCGGTCCGTCAATCTCCCAGTCCACGAAAATAAAATGGATATCGAGTCCCTCGCGCTGGTAGGCGTCGAGGAAGAACTCGACCTGCTCGCGGATGGCCGCGTGGCGGAACTCCAACGCAAACGGACAACCCATCGCGCGTTTCTCGGCGAACGAGTAATCGAAGAACGGTTTCCTGTCGTCGCCGATGTGCGCCGTCTTCTCGTCGCCGTTGCAGAAGGAGTTCATGCAGGTGACGGCGCTGATGGTGATCGGCAGGCCAAGCTTCTTTTGGAGCCGGCCAAGCCCTATCGCGTCCCGCAGACTTTGCTCGCGGCGTTGTGGCGTTGGGTTCCACGACGCCATCACCGGCAAGCCGCGCGTGTCGAGGTCTTTCAACAAGCGTTCGGCCTCGACTTGGTTGGTCGTGCCCAGTCCATGCAACGGCCAGAGATAAAGCGGAAGCCGGTTGCCGCGCGGGAATTTCAGCGGCTTTGTGTTGGCAAGCACCACATCAACCATCTCGCGCTGGCTCGTGGTGTTTTTCTTCTGTGCCAAAACGTCCGACGCGAAGAACGCCAGCGTGACGGCCACGGTGGTGATGCAAATCGGGTGCATGGTTGCGCGGATGATGCACCGGGCTTTGCGTTTTGTCCATCGCCGACACCGGGCCGGCGTCGTGTTCCGGTTTTGTTCCGGCCAACCCGGGATTTGCCACCGGTGCTTCTGCCGTGGTAGAAATGCGCCATTATGAAACGACCTTCGAAGGTTCTCTTCCTGATTGCGGTCGCTTTCGCCGCTGCGGACGCCCTGACAGCCGAATTACGCATCGGCGCGGCTACCATCAGCATCACACCCGACAAACCGATTGCGCTCGATGGACAATTCAACACGCGCATCTCCCGCGGCGTGGACAATCCGATCACCGCCACTGCCGTCGCCATCGAATCACCTGACGGCGACCATGTCATCCTGCTTTCCTGCGACATCGCGGTGTTCCGTCCGCCAGTACCGCAGCCGTTGCGCGACCGGCTTCGGAAACAACTGCCGGAGTTTGATCCGCGCAAGCTGGTCATGACCGCCACGCACACGCACACCTCGGCTGTGACCGAGGAAGGCACGTACGTCATTCCGAAGGATGGCGTCATGCAGCCGAGCGAGTATGTCGAGTTCCTACTGGATCGGCTCGTCGAGGTCTGTGTCCGTGCGTGGAATCAGCGACGACCCGGCGGTGTAAGTTGGGGCTTGGGACATGCCGTGATCGGACACAACCGGCGCGCCATCTATGCCGACGGCACGGCCAAAATGTACGGCGTGACGAACGATCCCAAGTTCCGCGGCATCGAGGGCGGCGAAGACCATTCTTTGGACCTGCTGTTCTTCTGGGACAAAGAGAAGAAACTGCTGGCCACCGGCATCAACGTGGCCTGTCCGTCGCAGGAGGTCGAGGGACGCTCGACCATCAACGCCGATTTCTGGCACGACGTGCGTGAGCAGTGGCGCGACAGTCTCGTGCTCGGCTGGCCGGGTGCGTGCGGCGACATCTCGCCGCACCGGATGTATCGCAAGGAGGCTGAGGAGCGGATGCTGAAGTTGCGCGGGTTGACTTACACGCAAGAGCTTGGCCGCCGCATCGCCCGCGAAGTCAGTGACGTGTGCAAGTTGGTTCAGAATGACATTCGTGCCGATGTCGTGTTCGCACACAAAGTTGCCGACCTCGCACTGCCGGTGCGCAAGGTGACAGAGAAAGAAATGGCGGAGGCACAGAAGGAAATCGAGGTGCTGAAGAAGAAAGGCGACAAGAGCCGACGCAGCGCGTGGTATCAGAAAACGATTGACCGCTACAAGACGCAGGAACAGGAGCCGACCTTCACCGTCGAGGTCCACGTCCTGCGAATCGGCGACATTGCGATCGCTACCAATCCGTTCGAGTTGTTCCACGACTACGGCGCGCAAATGAAAGCCCGCAGCAAAGCCGAGCAGACGTTCGTCATCGAACTGACCGGTGGTTGGGGCCGGTATCTACCGACCGCGCGCGCCGTCGCGGGCGGCGGCTACAGCGCCGTGGTGCAGAGCAGCATGGTCGGGCCCGAAGGCGGACAGGTATTGGTGGATCGCACCGTGGAGATGATCAACGAACTCTGGAAAACGCCGACCCGGTAGCGCCGATGAAACTCTGTTTGTTCACCAATGTCTTCGCCAAAGCGCCGTTGGAGGACGCAATCCGGGCCGCTGCGAAGAACCGGTTCGCGGCAGTGGAACTTCTCGTCGGCTGGGGCGCAAACCATCTGGAGCACAACACGACGGAGGCGCGGGTCCGCGAGATCAAACGCCTGACGACCGACGCCGGGCTGGCCGTGGCGTGCATCTACACCAACCTCGGCTCGCGCGCTTGTCTCGGCGCGGATCCTCCGGCCAACCGGGCGGAATTCGACACGCTGCGGTCGTTCTGCGAGAAGTGTAAAATCCTCGGCTGCGACCTCGTGCGGGTCGGATGCGGCAGACCGCAGGCGGCGGCCACGGGTGACGATGCCGCGCGGCGCTCGGCGGATTGGCTGCGCAGTGCGTGCGAGGCGGCGGCGCCGTTTGGCGTGCGTGTGGTGGTGGAGATTCACTTCGGCCAGACGGTCGAGACGGCCCCGCAAGCGGCGGAGATGGCGGCACGGGTGGCACGGGAAAACTTCGGCATCATCTTCGATCCCGGCAACATGTTCATCGTGGGCGCAGACTACGGCGAGGCGGCGGTCCAACGTCTCGGCAAGCATCTGTTTCACGTCCACGTCAAGGACATGAAACGCGGCGAGGTGTCCGAAAGCCCGCTCGTGGCGCACGGCAGACATCATTTCCACGGCGCGTATCTCGGCGAGGGCGACGTGGACTATCGCGCTGCATTGCGCGCCGTCGCTCGCGCGCATTACACGGGCTACCTGTCGTGCGAGTGCATGAAGAAGGACGATCCGTGGGAAACAGCGCGGCGCGAGGCGGAAGCTTTGCGGCGGCTGTTGGCGGAGATCACCGAGCCGCGGCAGAAGTAGCGCGAACAATATCCCAATGTGATATAAACACCGCTGACGTACGGAGCAAAGCACCATGAGAACCACTACATCATTGAATGAACGCAACCCAAAGACCGCAGGCACAGACCGCCGCGGTTTTTTGGCGCAAGTTGTGGGACTGGCCGCAGCCACCGCGCTCGGCCCAAAACACCTCCTCAACGCAGCCGAACCGGTGCCGATGCCAACCATCCAACTCGGCAAGCATCGCATCAGCCGGTTGGTGGCCGGCTCCAATCCGCTGCTCGGCTATTCCTACTCTGGCCGGCACGCTGACCAGCACATGAAAGAATACTACACGCCGGAACGTTGCGTGGAGTTCCTCCAGAACTGCGAGCGGGCCGGCATCACGACCCACCAGTTCGCTGATCCCGACCGCGCGCTGCCCTATCTCCGTCCGCTACGCGAGCGCGGCAGCAAACTGACGTTCATCTGTCTTTATTCGCAACGCGAGAAGATCAAGGACACCATCGAGCGGACGCAGCCCATCGCGATGGTTCATCACGGTGGCGGGACCGACAGGCTTTTCGCCGAGGGCAAGGCCGGCCAAGTGCGCGACTACGTCAAGGCCGTTCACGATGCCGGTGTACTGGCCGGCGTCTCGGCGCACAACCCCGATTGCATCAAGCGCGTCGCGGACGAAGGCTGGGAAGTGGATTTCTTCATGACCTGCTTCTACTTTCTCACGTGTAAGACGGTGAATAAGGACAAGGAGATTCCGATGCTCGACTTCGGCCTGCCGTTCTTCAAGGACGACCCGAAGGTGATGACACAAGTGATCCGCCAAGTGAAACAGCCATGCTTCGGCTTCAAGATTCTCGGCTCCGGGCGTCATTGCTCGAGTCAGCAGACCGTGCGCGCGGCGTTCAAGTTTGCCTTCGAGAACATCAAGCCGACCGACGGCGTCATCGTCGGCATGTTCCCGTGGTTCTTCGACGAGGTCGGCGCGAACGCGCAATACACGCGCGAGCTGGGGAGCAAACGCAACACATGACACCGACGACAGATTTGACGCGACGGAAATTCCTGATCGGCTCGACGCTGGCGTTGAGCGGCTTGGCGTGGGCAGGTGAAGGCAGGCGACTGAGGATTGGAGTGGCCGGCCTGAAGCACGGTCACGTGAACCACACTCTGAAACTGGCGTCCAAGGACCCGCGGGTCAGCATCGTTGCTATTGCCGACAACGATGAGAACAACAGCAACCGGAAGGAGTGCGAGCGCATCACCGGGAAAACAGTGCGCTATGCGAACTGTCACGAACTGCTCAAATCGGAGGAACTCGACGCAGTCGTGGTATGCGAGGAGTTTGGCCGGCGGGGAGAGGCGGCCATCGCCGCCCTTCGGGCTGGAAAACACGTCTTCTGTGACAAGCCACTCTGTACACGGTTGGAGGAGTTGAAGACCATCGCTGCTCTCGCGGCGGAGAAACATCTGGAGGTCCACGTTGATTTCAGCCTGCGCCATTACTGGGCGAAGGCAGCAGACTTGCTCCAGCAAGGTGCGGTTGGCGAGATCGTGAGCTGCGCCTTTGCCGGTCCCCACGGTCTGAACTACGAGCGACGACCAAAATGGTATTTCGCGCCGGGCATGCATGGCGGCATCATCAACGATCTCATCGGCCACGGCGTGGATTTCGTTCACTGGATCGCGCGCCGCCGCTACGCCGAGGTCTTGTCGGCCACACGGGCCTGCGTCGGACTTCCGCAACATCCCGCGTTTGAAACATCTGGCGACGCCTATTACCGGCTCGAAGGCGGCGCCAGTGCCTTCGGCCACGTGGATTATCTGGTCCCCACCGGCCACCCAACCACTTGGACGTGTTTCATCACGGGAACGAAGGGCGACGCGGCTCTGAGCGAACGCGACGGCCTGTGTCTCCGGCCCGCCGGCGCCGCGGAGCGCCGCCTCGCGGCAAAGGAACTGAGGTCGGACTCGCCTCATCCATTCACGGACTTCGTCGGTCTTCTCACCGGCGGAACCGCGCCCCTGCGTACCACCGCGGAATCGTTGCACTGCTCGCTGGCCACTCTCCTTGCGCAACAGGCGGCGGAAACAGGCAAGACCCACGTGTCATTCCCAACAATCAACGAATGAAGAGGCTAAGAGCGTGTTTGGAAATTCGCGGAGCGACGGTGTTGAACAGGCGTCTCGCCTGTTCTGCTTGCCGTTTTCATGACGAAACAGGCGAGACGCCTGTTCAACTCGGATTTTCAAAACACACTCTAAGATCGCAACTGATACCTCGACGGGGTCAGCGCAAACGCGCAATACACGCGCGAGTTGGGGAGAAAGGCGTAGTGTTCCTTTGTTGTGTCGCACTCGCCGCGTTGGCATGCATGGGCTATGCGCAACAGTATGTTCAGACTTCGCAAAGTCTGAACAAAGCCTGACCCAAGACTTTTCGACACTGCGGCTGATTGCGGGGGATTTCGCTCTTGTGTGCGGTTGCGTCAGGGCTGAGTGATCTTGAGGCGGATGAAACGACTCGTCGCGCTGCCCATCGGGACCAAGTCGCGGACAACGACGGTCTGCGTGATGCCATCGGGGTTATCCGTGACACTCACCGTCGCGGTATAACTCGGGCCTGAGTTCCACGTGACCAAGTCGCCGGACACTTCTACCACGTAGCTGATGTCAGTCGCCGATTTCACGCGTGTGTACGTCAGCGTGAGATAATCGTTGCCGCCGACATTTGTCGTGCCTTGCACCGGCAGGCCAATCACGCCGGGGACGTTCGGATCGAGATTCAACGCATACTCCATCAGGTTCGCGATGCCGTCGCCGTCGGGATCGGCGGTGGAAATCGAGTTCGGATCGTTGATGCCGCCGGTGCCGGCCCATTGCTGGCCGGCCCACGCGTCGTAGGCGGTGGCATAGGCGGTGAATGTTAGGTCGCGGAATGTTTGCACGCTGCCGTCATCAGCTTGCAGACGCAATGTGTAGTCGCCGCTCACTGAGACGCTGGCGGTCGTGTTGGTGAGAGTGGCATCGGCAAATGTCACCGTGCCGGGACCGGCGCGCTGGCTCCATAGCAATGTCACGGCGGGCGGCGTGGGATAACTGTCGTCGGTGACGCTGCCGTTGAGCGCGAAGGGCGAGAGCGGATACGGCGCGACGGTGCCGGGATTCACGATGGGCGCTTTGTTCAACGACACGACGGTGAGGTTGGAGAACGTGCAGGTGTTCAGGCCGGTGCCGCCGGCGTTGTCCACGGCGAGGCCGACGAGCACGGGCGTGGTCATGATGACGGTGCGCGGCTGGCCGAGTTGAACCCACGCGCCGGGCGCGCCGGAAACGTCGGGCGCGTGGAAGCCGGTAGTCTTGTTGCCGTTGCGGATGAGGCGAATCCAACGCGTGCTCGCGGTAAAACTCGGCACGCCGCTGCTGCTGCCGGCGGCGAGTGTCCGCCAGATGTAGCCATCGAATGAACCGGTCGGGATACGGCCGAGGAAGATGTAGCCGCCGCCGTCCATGCTTTCGCGGATCATGAGGCCGGATTTGGCGCTGGTGGCGACGGAAGTGGCGTTGACGAGTTTGACGGTGGCCACAAAATCGCCGACGTATGGCCGGCCGACGAAGTGGCCGCTGCTGTCGAGTAAGCCGCTGCCGCCGATGGTATAGACGCCGTTGGTGTAACCGTCAGTGCCCGCCACGGGACTGCTAGTTCCAAAGTCTTCCGTGATCAACGCGTCGCCGTCAGGTGTGAGCGCGACGTTGTCGAAGGTCGCCGCGGCGCTGGAACTGGCGCTGCTGCTGGTGGCGGTGAGACCGAAGACGGCATTGGTGTCCATCGTGACGACTGTGGCCACGCCGACCGGGTTCCACGTGCCCGGTGAACCGGAAACATCGGGCGCATAGAAGGCGCTGATCGCGCCGGTGGCGGCGTTGCGGTCGAGTCGCAGCCAGACCGGAAGCGTCACGCCGGTTTGGTTCGTCACGCTGTCCGTCGCGCTCACCGTGGTACGGGTGCGGAACTGCAATCCGCTGCCCGGCACGTAGCCGAGGACGGCGCGGGTCGCGCTGCGATAAAGCGTGTCGCGGATGGTGACGCCGGCGAGCCGGTTGGTTGGGCCGGTGAGGCTGTTGAGACGCGCCACGACGCTGCCGTCGCCGGCGACTTGACGGACCATGACGTGCGCGGCATCGGCGGTCATGTTGCTATAACCCGCGCCGGTGCCGGTCAGCGTGAAGACGTTGTTCAACAGGAGAGTTTGGCCGCGGATGGAAACCGCGGGCGTCATGTCCTCGACGATCCAGTCGGACGGTGTGATGGCGGGGCCGACGACAACGGTCACTTGATCATTGACGGTGAACTGGCCGTCGGTGGCGGTGACTTTCAAGACGTACGTTCCGTTCGTGCTGAAGGTGACCGCCGATGTCGCCGCGGTGGGCGACTCGAACGTGGCCGTGCCGGGACCGCTGTCCTGGCTCCAAGCGAGCGTCACCGGTTGCGGCGCGCCGTCGTCGGTCACCGTGGCGGAAACGATGAGACCGTGGCCGCTGGCGATGAGTGGGCCTTGTGCGGTGGGACTGGTGATGAGCAACGACGGCGGGCTGTCGTTGTCCGCGATGGTGACGCTGGCGAAGCTGTTGGTGTCAATGTAGTAACTGCCGCTGGCGATCTGCACGACGACTTGCTCCGGCCCTTCGGTGAGGGCATCGTCAACCGGATACACATTGACCGTGACGTTGGCTTGGCCCGCGGCAAACGTCACGTTCACCGGCATGTTCGTGTAGTCAACGTTGATGGACGCCGTGCCGGTGATGGAGAGGTTCACCGTCAAGCTGCTGTTGGTCGGGGTGGTGCGCGTGAGGGTGAACTGGCCGGGATTGCCGGGCATTTCGGAAGCAGTGGGAATGCTGGCGACGATGCTCACCGTGCTGCGGTCGTCGTCGGCAATGGTGACGGTGGCGCTCGATGGCGAACCGATGGTGTAGTTGGCGTTGGCAGAGAGCGTGAGGATGACCGTCTCGTTGCCTTCGTTGCTGGCGTCTTGCTGCGGCGTGACGGTGAGGTTCGTGCTCGATTGAGCGGCGGGAATGGTGACGCTCGTCGGCAGGGCGGAGAAATCGCTGCCGCTGGAGGCGGTGCCACTGCGGCTGAAGTTCACCACGAGATTGCTCGCCACGGAACCGGTGCGCGTGAACGTGAACATGCCCGTGTCGCCACTCTCGGCGGCGTCGGGGTCGGTGGCAACGACCGTGACGACCGGAAAATCGTCATCGGTAATCGTGAGTGTGTGCTGGTTGAGGCTGCCGAGGACTGCGCCGGAAGGATTGGAGAGACTGATGATGACGGTTTCGTTCGTCTCGACGGCGGTGTCGTCCAGCAACGCGACACCGAAGCTCTGGACCGTCTCACCCGGCGCGAACGTGACGGTGCCGGCTGGCAGGTTGAAGTCCGCGCCCGGCGTGGCCGTGCCGCCGCTGACCGCGTAATCCACCGTGACCGTGGACGCGGATGGCGTGCTCAACGCCACGAGCACGCTGGCCATGCCGGAATTTTCGGCGGCGACTGTGTTGGTCGCGGCAAATCCCACCGAGGGCAGCGCGGGGGGCTGATCGTCATCCATCACGGTGTAAGTGAAGGTCGTCCAGCCGAGTTGCGCGCCGTAGGCGTTGCGCAGGGTCACCGTGATCTGTTCGTCCCACTCCGGCGTGGTGTCGTTGATGATGGTCAACGGGATGTTCTGCACGGTGTCGCCCGGGTTGAAGGTTAGTGTGCCGGCGGACAGCGTGTAATCCACGCCAACACCAAAGGCCGTCGTCACCGTATCGTCGCGCTGGATGAACTCCACGCCCGCGTTCGCGACCGAACCCATATAAACGCTGCGCGCCCGATAGCTCAATGTCTCGCGCGCCATGACACCGGCTTGCGCGGCAGTCGCGCTGCCGGCTTGCGTAAGCACGCGGGCAGTGAGTGTGAAATCGCCGTTTACGGTGGCGGCGACGAAGTGGCATTCGTCCTCCGAACCGCCGACACCATTGCCGGCGGCCGTCACGGTATAGACGCCGCCCGTGACGCTGTCAGTGCCCTGCGTGTTGACGAAACCGACGGTGCGCCCTTGCAGCGGCGGCGAGCCGGTGAGCGTGACGTTGTCGAAGGCCGCCGTGCACACCATCAGGTCGGTCTTCGCAGACACGGCGAGACCGGCGAAGACCTCCGTGGCGAGCGCCATCGTTTGGGCGCCAACTTGTGTCCACGTTGTCCCGTCCGGCGAAGCGAACCCCGCGAAGGCATCGCCCGAGCGCTGGAGACGCACCCAGTAGGGCCGCGCGATGGCGGTCGAGGCGCTGTTGGCGGCGGAGCCGCCTGTCGAGGTGCGATAGATCACGCGTGTGGTCCCGTTCCTGGCGGCGGTGGCGCTGAAATGCCGGGCGTTGTTCGCGGTGGTTTCGCGGAACATCACGCCGGCTTTCGAGTTGGTGGTGCCGCCCGACATGGATAACACCCGCGCGGTGAGCGTGCAGTTGGAGGAATTTGAGATCGGGAAATAGACGTAGCGGAAGGCGTCCAAGGTGCCCGTGGAGGAAATGTCGGGACCGCCCGCCGTGATCGTATGAACACCTCCGGTTTCTGAATTGGCGCCGGCGGGTGATGGCGAACCGATGTCGAGATTCGTGAGCGTGCCTGCGCTGCCGCCGAGGTCGAGGCCCGTGATGCTGACGTTGTCCACCATGCCGGTGCAAGCGATGCCGTTGGTGGCGGAGGCGACAGCAATGCCGGCGAAGTAACTCGCGTTCGACATGCTGATGGCCTGCATACTCCCGCGATTTGTCCACGTCACGCCATCGGTGGAGATGAAGCTGCTGAACCATGAGCCATTCCGCACCACGCGGACCCAGTAAGGCAGCGAGATGGGGTTGACGGCCGTGGCAGATGAACGCGAGCCGCTGGACACCACGTATTCCACCGTCACCGGCGTGCTGGCGGTGCTGGTGAGCGTGACGGGAATGTTTACCGCGCCGACGCTCTCCGGCCCGGAAGCGCCGGCGCTGCTGAATCCGACCCACAGGTTGCTGGTCTCGTTGTCGGTGAGATACATCGTCGCCGCCGGTCCGCACCCGTAGGCGCCGGGATCGAGCGTAAGAACGATGGTCCGCGTGCCCTTGAAGGTGGAGTCGTTGACCGGCGTGATGGTCACGTCCACGCCGGAAGAGCCGGCGGCAATGACAACGGTGTTGCTGGCGATGTTGTAGTCCACGCCGTTGACGGCGGTGCCGCCGAGAGAGAAGTTGACCGTGAGCGGGCTCGCTGTGCTTCCGGTGCGCGAGATGTAAAAGCTGATGGCGCTGTTGGTCTCCGACATGGAGGGTGGATAGCTGGTGGAATGCGCATCCACGTAAACCGTCGGCTGTTCGTCATCGTACATCCAGAGCGTGGCGGAACTGCTCGGCGAGAACGTTTGATACGCTGCGTTGGAAGAGATGGTCAGCGTGATCGTCTCAAGATCCTCCGCCAGCGCGTCGTTGATCGTCATGACGGCGAGATTGGTAACCGCGGTGCTGTTGTTGAGCGGGATGTTGATCGAGCCGGTGAGCGTGTTGGTGTCGAGACCGGCGATGGTGTAGTCTGCGCCGGCGGTTGCGGTGCCGCTGACGGCGTAGTTCACCGTGACCGTGCTGGCGCCGGAGCTTTTCACGGAAAAGCGGAAGTTGCCGGCGGTGCTCGGCTCGGAAGGATTGGCGGTGCCGATGACCTCGACGTAGGGCACATCCGTGGCCGCATCGTCAATGGTGACAGTGGCACTGTTGTTTGTGCCGAGCCGGTAGTCGGTGGGACCTGCGCCGAGTTGCAGCGTCACATATTCGCGTCCCTCGCCCAGGCTGTCGTAGCGCGGCAGGATCGTCACGGTCGCGCTGGAGGCGCCGGCGGGAATGACGACGGAGCCGGCCAGCGGTTCGTAGTCGGTGCCATGAAGCGCCGTCGCGGCGGTAGTCGGACCGCTGAGCGCGTAATAGACCAACAACGACTGGTTGGTGTCGCCTGTCCGTCTGATGAGAAACGTGCCCGTGTCCGGTTGCGCTCCGCCCACCGTCAAGTCCACTTCCTTCGCGCTGTTGTCGGTGGCGGATACGCTGACCATCTGTACGTCATCATCCACGATGGAGAGAGTCGCCGTCGCTGCCGTCGGCGCGGCAAGATACGATGGAGTAGATGCGATGGTGATAACGACTGTTTCCACCGGTTCCGACACGCTGTCGTCAATCGAGTTCACCTCGACGACCGCCGAGGCCGCGCCGGTGGGAATGACGACGTTACCCGGCAGCGCCGTGTAATCGCCACCCGGCGCGGTCGTTCCGCTGACCGTGTAGTTCACCGTCAGCGAATTCGTCGTCGCGCCGGTCCGTGTAAACGTGACGCGCGCGGGCAGGCTGGAACCTTCGATGGTTCTTTCGTCAGTGACAGCGAGCGAAACCTTGGGCAGCGTTGTCTCGTTGTCTGCGATGGTCACTGTCGCGCTGCTGGCGGCGCCGACGACATAGTTGTTACCGGGACCGAGTTGCAAGATGACCGTCTCCGGTCCCTCGGCGGTGGCATCGTCTACCGGAGTCACCACCACGTCCAACGACGCTTGCTCCGCCAGAATCGTGAACGTGTAGAAACCCTGGCTCGCGCTCACGTAATCCGGCGAGAAACTGTAGTCAGTGCCCTTCGTCGCGGTGCCTTGCGCGGCGTTGACATACACGTCGAACGGTTGACTGGTGTCGCCGGTGCGCGTGATGGTGAAGCGGCCTGTGGTCGGCCCTGTTTCGCTCGCGTCGGGCACCGTGGCCGCGATGGTGACTACCGGGACCGGCTCCGCTTCGAAGTCGGCGCCGGTGAAATTCGGCCCGACGGTAACGTTGTTGTTGAAAACTTCGCTGAACGTGTAGCCGTACAACAGCGGCGTCATCGTGTAGGTGTTCGCAGTCAGGTTCGGGATGACGTAGAAACCGTCGTTGTCGGTAACGACTCCGTTGGCGCCGTTGGCGGTAACGATAACGTTGGCCAGACCGACGCCGCCGATGGTGACGCGGCCGGCGATGGTGTAGCGGCTGTTGCCGTTGCCGACGGTGATGAGCTGCTGGCGCGTTCTGCTGCCACCTTTCATGTCCGAGACAGTGCAAGCCACGACATAACTGCCCGCTGTGCTGAACGTGCGCGTGATGACGTTAGAGTTGGGCGAGACGATCTTGAGCGAGGTGTCGCCGAAATGTTGCCAAGAGTACGCGAGCGCGTCGCCGTCGGGGTCGCTCGCTGTCGCCGTGAACGTCACTGTCGTGTTTGTCGGCACCACGTTGGCGGACGCGCTTACCGCCAGCGTCGGCGGTTGATTGCCGGGGAACTGGCCGAGGTTTACTACCATGTCCGCGTACTTCGGCGGGTTGGTGACGACGTTGATGGTGGTGATGTGGATGCCGGCCTCGAAATCGGAGAACGTGCGGCCAATCGAAATGGCGGCGTCGTCTCTTCCGTAGGGAGATCCCGGGGTGGTATCAATGAGTTGGATGTTGCCGCCGCCGCCGTTCGGAAAACGCCAGCCCAGCAGCAAGCCTTTGTCAGCCCACGGCCGCGATGAACTACCGTTGTAATTCTGCCGCACCTCGCCCCAGTAGGTGCGTTGCGCGTCCTTCACAATCCGCAACGCGTAACGATTTGACGGATCGAGCATGGGTTGGTCGAAGGCATGGATGCGATAGGTGCCACTCCGCGTGATTTCGGGGACGTACTCCGACGGGAGCCACTTGATCTGATTTTTCGATTGCGGGTTGAAGTGATCCGTTGGCACACTACCGCTACCCATCACGTCGTAAATATCGTCATACTCCGCATTCGCTCCCGCCCCAATGGCACTGGTGCTGGCGGTGTCCCAATAGTTCGCGTGGTCCAAACCGAGGGAGTGCCCAATCTCATGCGCACAGACAGTGACATTATCGCTGTAAACCCAGACCAAGCCGATGCTGCCCCAGCCGCCGACCGCGCGTGGTCCGCCACTGAGTCGCACCACCGTGCATTGGTAATCGTTGAAGTCGAAGCCCATCTTCTTGGCTTCTTCCCTCGCGTGCGTGTGTTCCAAGCTGAGGCAGTTGATCGTGCCGCCATTGGAAGTGTCCTTCGCCACATACCACGCTTCGTTGTGCGGCAATTTCACCGCGGGCGACACCGTGGTGAGCGTGGTGAGTTTGCCGTAGGAAGACTTGGCGTAGAAATCCGCCACGTCGCGCATGATCTCGTAACACTTCGATTCCGTGGTCGGCGTCGCGTTCTGGTCCGCGAACGTCATGGGAATGAAGAGCACTTTCAGCACCCCGATGGCCGGCGTTGGCGCCGCGGGCAGGATGCCGCTGATCGGAACCGGCCCGCCCGTGCCGCCTTCGGCGTAAAGATATGTGATGAAGGTTTCGACCGCTTGCGCGTCGTCGAGATAAACCACCGCCTCCGGTATCTCGACCGCCACCGCGTCCGCGGCGGTCAATTGTCTTCCCGACACCGGACTGACGGTGATGACCGGCTTTGCGGGATCCGGCCTCTCGCCCGCCTCCAGCACGCGCACCGGCGAATCGTTGACCGCGAACTGATTGTCCACCGCAACGCCGTTGAGCGAATCGTTACGCGCGCCGAACATGTCCTGTGCCCGCCGTCCATACACGTTGGCGACGAGCGCCGAGCCATCGCTGAATGCCGCGAGGCGATAAACGATCCAGTCCTTCGGTATCGTTTCGCCCGGATGCGGGTCGCCGTGATAGACGCGAAGATCCGCGCGTTGGTTCACGCGTTGCTCAAGCTCTCGCACGACTTCCGTCGGCAACCCTTGCCGCGCCGTCATCGGCACCGCCCGCCGCAACGCCTCGCGCGGGTTCTCCCGGATCAGCGTCTTGAATTCCGCACGCCGTTCGCGCGCCAGCCGCACGCCTTCTGCCACCAACACCGGTCGTTCATTCGCCGGCGTCGCAAGATAATGTTGTTGCCACTCTTGAAATTGCCCGAGCACGACATTCGTCTGCGCCTGTGCCGGGGAGGTGAGGGCATTCGATGGCACCGGGGGATGAACGTTGACGACGGAAAGAGACGAGGACGCGCGCTGGTCATGAGGTGTCCGCTTCACGAGAAAGGCGACCCCGAAGACCAGCAACACAATTACGACCGCCAGCAGCCGTGATTTCACGCTATTGCAGAGTAAGAGCCTAGAAGTAGTAAGTCAATCTACGGGTGCAGCAGCAACAGTTGACAGCCATTTGTAACGCCGACCAGCACGGCGGACCTTCCATCCTGTTGCAGTTGATCCATCAGCCATGCAAAACGATCTCCCGGCGCGTGCAGTACGAAAAACTCGCCGTTGTGCGACAGGAACGCCCGGTACGCTTCGACGCGAAGCTCCGTCCAACAAGCGAGCTTCAGCAGCGCCAAGTCCGGCGTGTTGATCCGTCGGAAACGGAATGCAGTCGCGGGGTCGGCAAGATAAACGAGGCGTTTTCGCAGTTCGGGTTTCGAGTAATGAACCTGCACCGGGTACCACATCGGAGATGCCACCACGATGGGCGCTTGGTTCGTCCCGATTCGGCCATGCCGGCCGGCCAGCCACAGCGAGTCCACGATGGCAGTTCGTCTGGGACCGTATCGGACCAATTCTCCCACGGTGGGAACCAGGCGAATCACTCCGAAACCGAAAATCAAAACAAGCAACATCGCGGGCTTCCAACCCGATGCGCGTCCAAACACCGCCTGCAACGCCAATGCAACCAAGGCGCTGAACCCGAGGAAGCTTGGCAGAACATAGCGGGGGACGAAGGCGTTGGTGTACACCGCGCCCAAAATCATCGCGGGAACAGGAAGCAGCAAAAGAGCCAGTAGCGCCGTCCACTCAGAAGCCGGACAAACAGAGTTTGCTGCTGCTGCGTCCGTTCGTCCACGCCGCCAACTCAACAAACAGACGATGCCCACAGCGAGCAGGATTTGCCACGCATCGCCGAAACCAGTGCTGAAAAACCCCCGAACCGCAGGCCACGCCATCGGACTCCAGAACCCTTCTTTCTGGCCGGCGACCCCGCGCAAAAGCGGAAGATACACAACGACGGACAAAGCCGAAAACGCAAGCGCGCCCCATATCGGCCAACGAATCCGACGCTGTTGAATCGCGTACACCAACTCGCCGACACCAAACGGAATCAACAGCAGCAGCGCGTAGTAATGACTGGCCATCGCCAGTGTCAGGCTCGCCCCGAAAATGAAAACGCGCCGACTTGACCACGACCACAACGCGACCGAGCAGCAGCCCAGCACCATCGCGTATGGACGCGCCTCCGCCCCGTAGAAGTACACGCCCGTCAAACAAAACAGAAGCCCGGCGCTCAACCCCAACAACGGGCCAGTGCGCCGCGCGACGTACCTGTAGAGAAACGCCACCGCGACCACGAACGCGATGACCGAAGGAAGTCGCGTGGCCCATTCCGATTCGCCCAACCAGCGCTGAAACAAACGCGTGACGAGATAGCTCAACGGCGGATTGGCGTCGGTGCCCGCGGAAAGCGCATTCCAGAGGACGGACAGATCAAGTCGTGCCAGGTAAACCGTAAACAACTCGTCAAACCAGAACGCCCGCAAAACCGAGCGGCACACCAAGTCAGTGGCCACAGCCAACAACAACAACGCCCCCAAAACTCCTCCCTTTTGCTCGACCCACTGAAACACCCGTTTCATCGTCACGACATGGCATCGTGGATGGGACGAAGCGCGGGGTAAAGTTGTTGGAAGACCTCGAAGCGTTTCGCGTACTCGGCGGTCAACGCGCGATTCGGTTCGAACACCCGGCCCGAACGATAGACGCGCTCGAACGCTTCCTGTTCGTCGCGGTAAATGCCGACACCGATGCCGGCCAGAATCGCCGCGCCGAGCGGCGTCGCCTCCTCAACTTCCGGCGCCTCGATCGGCCGGCCAAACATGTCGGCGCGGTTCTGCATCCAGAATTGGTTGCGCGTGCCGCCGCCGACAGCCACGAGCTTGTCGCAACGCAAACCGAGACCTTTGTCGAGGCCCGCAAGGATTTGGAGGAACTGGAAGTTGAGTCCCTCGACGACGGCGCGGAGCATGTGGCCTTTGGTCGCTGTGTTGCGCAGGCCAACGAACGCGCCGCGCGAGCCCGGGTCCACGACAGGAATCGTGCTGCCCGACATGTGCGGCAGAAACATCACGCCATCGCAACCCGCCGGCGCAGCGGCGGCGGTAGCCATGAGATAATCCCAATCCACACCCCCTCCGCTGATGGCCTTCTGTGCCTCCTCGAAACCGAACAGGCGACGGAACCATTCGAGCATGTCGGCGGACACGGCGGACCCCATCGAGGCGTACATGTCGCGCGCGACGTGCGAATCAACCCACAACCCCATTTCGCGCGCCGCATCGGTGAGGATCGGTTTCGACGCAGCGGTCACGACGATCTCCCATGTCCCGGTCACATCGAGCACGACGCCCGGCTTGAACGCGCCGACCGGCAGACAGCCGCAAAGGAAATCGTGTCCACCGAGCACCACCGGCGTGCCGACCGGCAGCCCGGTCACATCGGCGGCGGCTTGGCGGACTTTGCCAAGCAACGTCCCGCTCGGTCTCGGCTCGCAAAGCAACCGGCGCTCGATACCGGAGAGTTTCAGCAACTCGTCCGAGTACCTGCGCGTGCGCTGATCGAAGAGCAGCGTGTTGGAGGCCATCGAGTAATCGGTGGCGCGTTCGCCGCAGAGTTGGAAATTGAGGAAGTCTTCGATAAGAAGCCATTTGTCAGTCTTGTCGAGGATGGCGGGTTCGTGCTCGCGCATCCAGAGCAGGCGCAACGCGGTGTTGATCGCCCAGACCGGATTGCCGGTGATGGAGAATTGTTTCGCCGCGCCGATGTGCTCCAGCCACCATTGTTGCTGTGGCGCGGTGCGCGGACAATGCCAACTGATGAACGGGTACAGCCATTTGCCGTCTTTGTCTATCGGCACGCCGTCCATGCCCATGCCGGTCACAGCCACGGCGCGGATGCTCTTCATGTCGTCGAGATGCGCGACCGCTTCGCAACACGCATCCACGACGCCGCTCCAAATCTGTTCCGGTTTCCAGATCGCCCATTGAGGCTGGTCGGGATACGGATGCAACAGTTCCGTGGGCCGGTTGGCGGCGGAGACGACGCGGCCGTCCGTGTCGAAGATGACCACTTTCAGGCTGGTCGAACCGAGATCAATGCCGACGAGGTAGTTCATTGGGGTGTAATCAGTGGGATGGTTTGCCGGCCGTGCCGGCGGTAGAAGCGGAAATCATCATCCAGCGTAAACACGCGACTATCCGCCCAAAGTTCACTCATGCGCACGAGGCTGGCATCGGCCAGCGACATCGGCACGTCACGGTAGCGCTCGATGAGCGCCGTGATCGCCCGCAGTTCTTCTGTCAACGAGAACTCCACTCGAATCACGCCGCGCTCGACCAGACCGAGCACTGGCTGAGGTGACTTGCGTTCGCGTTGCAACAAAAACACCGCCTCGGCAATGACCGCTTCGCAACTCAACATCGGCGGCTGAATGTCCCGCCAGCGTTGTTGCGCCCAGTCGTGTTGTGCGTCCGCCGCCGACAGGAAGGCCACTAGTGGTCCGGTGTCGAGCAACACCGCGGGCTTCACTTTCCAAAATCCTCAAGATGGCGCTTGTTCGTCGAAAGGTCGCGCGCTGCGCCCTTGACTGAGCCGCACAAATCCTTGGCCAGCTCGTAGCAGGATGCTCCTGTTGTCTTCCGCTCGGCACTCAATCCTTGTTCCAGAAGCGCGCGGATGACCTCCGATTTGCTGGCACGACGACGCTTGGCGGTCGCATCCAGCGCCAACCCCAATTCCTCGGGCAATTTGACTGTCACCGTTGTCATGGCGACATGGTATTACCAGATTGCCGATACGTCAATACCGCTCTCGTCAGAACGAGACGTGGGCGCCGGTGCCTTGCCAGCCATCCAATTGGATCGGGTAACGTCCGTAGGTGCGGATGGCGTTCCACATCGCGAGGTAGTTGCCCGGCTTTACTCCGGAGTGGATGCTGTTGCTCGACGACACGATGAGGCCGCCGCCGGCAGCGGCTTTGCGGATGACTTCGCGGGTCTCGTCAACGACCTGCCGCTCGGTGCCGTTGGTCAACGTGTGGGCGCAGTCAACGTTGCCCTTCAGCGTGATGCGGTGGCCATACTTCTGTTTCATCTCGCCGATGTCCAACCCGGCAATCGGGTCAATCGGATCGAGACAATCAATGCCGCTGTCGAGAACCATGTCGAGCAACGGACGGATGTTGCCGTCGGTGTGCTTGATGTGAATCAGCCCGGCGTCGTGGAACCCGGCAACGACGCGTTTGAGGCCGGGCCAAAGCAGTTCGCGGAACATCGTCGGTGAGATGAACGGCGACTCGGTCGAGGCGTAGTCGTCGCCGGTGACGACGAACTCAGCGCCGCGTCGGGCGGCTTCCTGAGCGAGTTTGATGTTGGTCTCGACGGACATTTCGACGAGGCCGCGGATGAGTTCCGGTTCGGCGGCGAACGCTTCGAGGAGATACTCGAAGCCCATCAGGTTGCGCGGGATGGAAAGGACGTCGTTGAGGTGGATGCCGATGGCGAGTTTGCCTTTGTAGGTTTTGACGACGCGTTCGAGGCTGGCGAACCGGCCGGGGGCGAGCGGGTCGGGCGGACGATAGGCGTTGAGGTCGTCGAGTGTTTTGATCGGGCCGCCGACGGGCATGCCGTATTCTTCCTCGCCGTATTCGAGGATGGCGCCCCATTCGTTGCGGATCCGGTTCGGCGCGATCTGTTCCTTCTTGTAATCGGGGCCGACGAGAATCGCGTCGAGTCCCATGCGGACGGTGAACTCTTCCATGTTGGCGCCGGGGAGGATGGCGTTGCGGACTTTGCGGTCAATGATCCACTCGAAATGCGGGATGCGGTCGGGTTCCTGTCGTCGGAGGACGCGGCGGACACGTTCGGCGGAAGTGAGTTCACTCATAGCGGCGGACTGTAACGCAAAAGGTATGCAACGCGCAAAAACAATTTGTCCGCCTCCCCGTGAAGGAAGGCGGACAAACTGGCCGACTGAATTTTGGTGAACGGCTATAGTCGCGACGGACTGACTTCGTACACCGGCGGAATCTTGATGACCGGCGGCCCACCGGGCGGAGGTCTCCAAGGTGGAGGCCAATCCGGATCTGGTTCAATAGGCTCCGCGGGGCGAACGTTCGGGTCAACAGCCTGATTGGTCCGCGGGTCGCACTCCACACAGAGTTGCTGGCTGGCCTGCAATACGACCGGGTCAGCACGACCGCGGATCGTCAGCGTGACCGTCTGATCCATGACGCGGACGCAGGCGCGGTTGTTGAGCAGCCAGACGCTGTAGGCGCCAAAGCCGCGCACCTCGGTCAGGCAACTGCGCGTGGTGACAGTAAATGAGGACTTCTCCGTCGGCACGCCCGTGCGCACGAGGAGTTTGCCGCGCTCCAGTTCGATGTTCGTGAGCGTGTTCGGTTTCTTGCCGCGTTCCGGGAGTCCTTGCGTCTCCTCACGCAACTGGTCCAGACGAATGATGGTCTTCGCCGTGATCCGCAGGCGCGCATCGGTGGTCAATGACAAATCGGTGGTGGTGTTTGTCTCGGTGCGCGCCGACGCGCCTTCGGTCAAGACCACGCCGCGACGCAAGCCTTTCCAATCTTGTCCTTGCGTCTGATAATCTCCTGTCCCTGTCAGGCCGGTAACGACAGCGCGGCCCAGCCGCGGCGCTGCGTGGACGCTGGCGGCCACACACATCACGAGGGCAACCATAACCTTCCAAACCGTTCTTGGACTCATTGCATCTTCTCCTGTTGTTACGGGCGACCTTACACTGGATGGCGGCGCTGTGCAACGATGTTCTTCACGATGCGGGCATACCGCCACGGAAGACGGATACACCGCAGCCCGTAGTAGCAAACGAACAGATTTTGCGGCAGCGACCACAGCGCGAAATCGTCCTCGTTGGGGACGAAAACCTTGTGTGCCAGAAATGCCGCCTTCCGTCGCACGCTGTCCAACACCCGCACACCCCACGCCGTCGGGCTGTCACGAAACGCGCGATGCCGCCCGAACAATCCCGCGCGCGCAGTCTGCAACAGCCGCTCGATCCCCGGCTGGTTTCGCAGGGGGGAAGAAGCGCCAAGAAGCGTGTGCGCCAGTCCCACTCCAAGCCACAACATCCGGCAACAACCCGCGGCTTCCGCCTCCCGCTGCACATAATCCCAGTCCAGTTCCTGCCGCAGCAACGCCGCGATGTCACACACCGCGCGCAAGTCGCGATAACCATGCTTCACCGGGTGGTAACATAGAAACAACATGTAGTCTTCCCGCGACAGCGTCCGGTACACACGCTTCTCCACCGTCACATCCTGCGCGCGCGCCCACGCCTTGCGAACGTTCAACGGACAAATGTGCGGCTGGACACCCCAGTGAAGATCCACCATCACCTTTCCCGGTGGCGCGTAGAAATCAAACGCATGCCCGTAACGAATCACGGCTTGCTGTTGGCGATCATCCAGACTGCGCATCGGCTGCAACCCCTGACCCGTGAGGATTTGCCACGCGCGCCGCACATCCTGCGGGCGGACCATCAAGTCAATATCGCCGGTCTGGCGCAGGAGAGGAGACCCGTGCAGCAGCACACCCAGCGGCAGCCCTTTCAACACCAGCGTCGGAATCTGTTCCGACTCGAAACGACCCACCACGTCGTCAAGCTGACGCGCCATGCTCAGGTAACGAAAGACCGCGTCCGTGCCGATTTGCCGGAAGCGGCGCGCCATCGTTTCCGGCGATATCTCTGGAAAATGGTTTGCGAGATACCGGGTCACCGGCACGAGAACGTTGTGCAACCGGGCAAGCTCGAACAATAGCTCCCACTCAATCCCGTCCCGCAACAAGTTCCCGGCTTCCTCCGGCGCCGGGCGGACGCAGGCCAGCACCAACCGCTGTTCGCGCGACAACTCAGCCACGCAACTGCGCCTCCCACGATTGCGCGTATTGTCCGCCCAGCTTCACCAATTCGCCGTGCGTGCCGGACTCAACGATGCGCCCCTGCTCCATCACGTGGATCACGTCGGCTTGCATCGTCGTCGTGAAGCGGTGCGAGATGATCACGACCGTCCGTCCCGCCGCCACGGTGCGCAACCGTCGCAGCCACTCCGCCTCGGCCCACGAATCCATCGCGCTTGTCGCCTCGTCGAGCAGCACCAGCGGCGCGTTCCGCGCGAGGGCGCGCGCCAACGCCAGCCGTTGCCACTCGCCCGCGCTCAACTCCACGCCTCCCTCGAACCATTTGCCGAGCAACTGCCCGTAGCCGAGCCGCTGCGCGATGCCGTCGGCGCCGGCGGCGCGCGCCGCAGCCTCGACATCGGCGGCTTCAAAGGAAATGTTTTGCGCGACCGTCGCGCTGTAACGGACCGGCTCCTGAAACAGCGCGCTGACCTGCCGGCGCAATTCCGCCGGTGGAAACTCGCGCAGGTCAACGCCGTCCCATTCAATGCGTCCTTCGGTCGGGTCGTAGAACCGGCAGAGCAACTTCACCAGCGTGCTCTTGCCGGAGCCGTTGCGCCCCACGATGGCCGCAATCTGCCCGGCGGGCAGCGTCAGGTTGAACTCCCGCAACACCGGCTCATCGCTGCCGGGATAGCGAAAGGTGACATCGCAAAACCGAATCTCGCGCTGCAACGCCGTCACCGGTTTTGGCGTTGGCGCGGCAACCACCGCGGGTTTGAGCGCGAGGAAATCGAACAGGTTCCCCAGGAACAGCGTGTTGGCATAAACCTGCCCGGCATTTTGCAGGAGTGTCCGCACCAGTTGCTGGCCTTGATTGAACGCCTGATACAACAACGCCACGTCGCCGAGCGTCGCCCACCCATGAAACGCCCGCCACGCCATCCAGCAGAGCGCGCCGCCCGTGACCGCCAACGCCATCACGCCGGCGCCCAGCGACGAGAGGCTTTCATTCTTGATCAACACCAGCCGCCCGGTCCGCAATCGGACACGCACCGTCTGAAAAGCCGACCGGAAACAATCGCCCAGCCCGAACAACCGGACCTCGGCGGCTGATTCGCGGGCCGTCAACAGCCAGTCGTAATACCACGCCCGGCGTTCGTCGCGGGTCGCCTCCAACTGCCAGCGGTGACGGCGACGGTTTTGTCGCAGCACCACCAGCAACGCCGGCGCTGCGCTCACCAGCAAAATCACCGGCAACCAAACGCCGAACCGCGCCAGCAACGCGCCCATCGCCAGCAACGTGATCGAGTTCTGCAACAGGCCGCCGACATTTTCCAGCAGCGCCAGCGGCCGGTGGCCGGCCTCGGCGCGCGCGCGGTGGAGGTGGTCGTAAAAGTCCGGCGACTCGAAGCTCGCGAGGTCGGCGGCCACGGCTTTTTCGTGGACCAAGTTGTGGACGTGTTCGCTGAGCAGTTCGGCCTGCATCGCGCGGATCCAACTGACGGCGCCGCTCAGGAGTTGCGCCAGCAACAACACGCCGGCCATCAGCCCGGCCGACACCAGCAGCGGCCCGACGTTTTCCCCGGTCTTGATGGCGGCGACGAGACCGTCCACGACGCGCTTGGTCAGGAAGACCGTCGCCGCCGGCAACAATCCCTGGACGAGAAGCAGCGCGAACCACGCCAGCGTCCAGTTGCGGGCGGCTCTCCAGACGAGCGCAAGCGCTTCACGAAATCTGGTCAAGTGCGTGTTCAATTTTCTCCCAGAACCGCCCGTGCAATGTGGCTTGCAGCCGGAGCGACGGCACCGATTGGCTCATTGCGGTGGCGTTGTGGAGCAGCGCCGTGTGCACCCGGCGTTTTTGTTCGCCGGGCAGGCGGTCCCAAAAGTATCCCAGGCTTTGCCGGCCTGACTGGAGAATCCGCACCACGGCTTCACCTTGTCCGAGCCGCGTCGCGGCATCCTCGCGTGATTGTTCGAGAAAGAAAATGGCCGACAGCGCGACATGATTTTGCATCGGCCAAGTTGCGTCGCGTCTGCGCCAGATGTGGTCCATCCACGTCGGGAACGGATGGGCTTGATAGCCGCGCACGACGAGCGCGGCATCGTCGCTCCACGCGCGCCACGGCGCGGGTGCGCGACGGGCGCAGGTGGATTTGCCGGTGCTGCCGGCGGCGGCGATGAGCACGCCGCGGCCGGAGCGTTCGAGCAACGCGGCGTGAAATGGAAGCGCGCCGGCGAGAATGGCCTCGTCGCTGATCCTGCCGAGACACTCCTGCATCATCAGGACACCAAACTCCGGTTCGCGGAGCCGGGCGGCAGGAAACGCGCAGACGATGTCGTTGTCGCACATTGTCCACGAAATCTTGTCCGCGTTGCGCGCGACGAGCCGGCGCGTGGGCGGCGAGGCGGAGGCCGCAAGGCGCAGGATGTGGGCGAACTGGTCAAGCCAAGGCCGAAGTCCAGAATCGGTGGTCGTAAATTCCCACGACACCCCGTCGGCCAGAGTCAAGCCGTAGCTGTTCACTTCAATCAAAATGTGCGCGCCAGAACTAGAGGCGGGGCCGCGTGCCAGTGCTGCAGGACGCAGGACTGCCGCCGTTCACACAGGTGAAATTGTCCGCCGTCCCTCCAGAACTGCAGATCGCCGATGGCATCCCCCCATTGCGACAGGTGGGCGGATCTATCGCCGTGCTCCCATTCGAACAGGCTCCTATCGCCACCGCTTGCAGCGATACCACCTTTGGTTTCTCCCATCTCAGTGTTGTCGGTTTCATTGGTGATGTCCTACGGTAGCGGTAACAGTGATTGCACCGGCGTGTTGCGTTGTATCGTGGTCCCGTCGCCCAACTGCCCAAGCCAGTTCGCTCCCCACGTCCACACCGAGCCATCCGTCCCCATCGCCATGCTGTGGTAATCTCCACGCCCAATGGCCACCATGTTCGTCAGCGACAACAGCTTCACCGGCACGACCTGCTGATAGTTCGTTCCTCCATTTCCCACCTGCCCCAGCCAACTGCCTCCCCACGCATACACAAATCCATCCGCGCTCAGCGCCAGACTGTGATAGGCGCCGGCGACGATGTCCACGATGTTGGTCAGGAAGCCAACTCCCCCCGGCCCGACTACCTGCGTCGGCGTCCAATGTGGAACGATAGGCCCCGAAAGCGGACCCGGATCGTAGGAGTTGTTGCCCAACTGCCCATACCCGTTGTACCCCCACGCCCACACCGTCCCGTCGCTCTTCAACGCCAAGTTGTGATAACCGCCCGCCGCAATGTTCACCACGTTGCTCAGCCCGGTGACAGTGACCGGCGTGGTGCGGTTCAGATTGGTGCCATCGCCGAGGTTGCCGTAGCCACCGTAGCCCCACGCGCGAACGGTGCCGTTGGTCAGCAACGCCAAGTTGTGGTAGAAACCCGAAGCGATCGCTACCACGTTACTGAGGCTGCTGACAAAGATCGGCCGGTTGGTGCTGATGGTGGTGCCATTGCCCAGTTCGCCCTGGGCGTTGTAGCCCCATGTGTAAACGAATCCGTTCGTGGTCAACGCCATGCTGTTATCTTGTCCCGTCGCAATCGTCACCACATTGCTCAGCGTGGTAATCTTGGTCGCCACCGGCACATTGGTGGTAATGGCGCTTCCAGTCCCCAACTGCCCCGCCCAATTGGCACCTACGGACCAGACAGCGCCATCCGACTTCAGCGCCAGACTGTGATAAGCCCCAATCGCCACGGCGTCCAACGCATACAACTCCCTGACTTCAACTTGTGGCGTGACGTTAGTGTTGGAAGCATTGCCAGCTTGGCCCTCAGTATTTCTCCCTGACGCCCACACCGTTCCAAATCGCGTCAGCCATACACTATGTTGCCGCCCCCCGGTTGAATCCTTCACATTGCTGTTGAGCCATGTGGTCTTTGTCGGAACTTGAAATTGGACGTTAGTGCCCAACTGACCGCTATCAGCGAGACCCCACACATACAATGAACCATCTGCTGTTACTGCCCGTGCGTTAAAGTGTCCACACCCCATCGAAACCACGTTGCTAACGGTTAGGATGTGTACGGGTCTGTTGCGTGTTGTAGTAGTGTTATCACCCACCTGGCCGTTGGTGTTATCTCCCCATGCCCATATCGTGCCATCTCGTGCAACCGCATACATGTTGTAGCAACCGGCTGCTACTTTCACAAAGATATTCACATTGGTGGGAGTCTGGAGCGTGGGCGTTGCCGTGAGACCAGTACTGGAAGTGACTCCATTCCCCAGCACGCCATTATAGTTGTGTCCCCATGTCCTGATTCTTCCGTCCGAAAACAAGGCAATAGCCGAACCCTCGGCAGAGGCGATGGCGACAACGTTTGTGAGCGTGAGAACGCGCCTTGGGTAATTCGTCGTGCCACCACCGCTGGTTCCAAAGATGCCCCCAGCGTTGTTGCCCCATGCCCACACACTTCCATCTGATCTCAATGCCAAACTGTAATAGACCCCGGCCACCACCGATACCACATTGCTCAGGTAACCTGTCCCACCGGGACCGCGAACACGAACTGGCGCGGTTCTGTTTGTTGTGGTGCCGTCGCCGATTTGGCCGGAACCATTACCTCCCCATCCCCACACGGTTCCGTCTGCTCCCAATGCCATGCCATGAGCAGTAGGCGTATACCAATAGCCCTCGGTTACATCTCCCGCCAGCGCTATACCTGTGATGTTGGTAAGCGTGGTGATTTGAACTGGAACATTCGTGCTTGCGATAGCGCTGCCAATCCCCAACTGACCGTACGTGTTATCCCCCCACGCGTACACCGTTCCGTCCGCCTTCAACCCGAGACTGGAATGCGTATGCATACCCGCCGCCACGGCCACGTAACCGGCATTGGCTGCTTTGGTCGGCACATTTGTTTCGGTAATGGATGTGGGAAGATACAACTCACCCAGAATATTGTCTCCGCATCCCCACATCGCTCCACTGTATTTCACCACCGTGCTATGCATGAACCCGCCGCCCAATGGAGACGGCACACCCCCCAGCACGATGCTCGTCTGCTTCGGCGTCAGACTATACGGAGTCGCAACACCCACACCCATTTGCCCACCCGAATTATCGCCCCACGCCCACACCGTCCCGTCTGCCTTCTTCGCCAGACTGTGCATGGTGCCGGCGGCGATCTCCACCACGTTGCTCAACCCGATCACCTTTACCGGAGCGTTTGAATTAACCTGACTATTATTGCCCAACTGGCCCCAGTTGTTCAATCCCCACGCCCACACTGTTCCGTCTGCATCCAACGCCAGACTGTGCGCCCCGCCGGCTGCCACTTGCACGATGTTGTTTAATCCACTCACCGTCACCGGTCGATTCGTTGACGTGTTGTTCCCAGTGCCCAACTGTCCACTGCTGTTCAATCCCCACGCTAAAACCGTCCCATCGGCCAGTAACGCCAAACTGTGCGACCCACCCGCCGCCATTCCCTGCGCTGCCACCGCGCTCGTCACCAGAATCGGCCGGTTCGTTGAAGCGGTATTCCCGGCACCCAACTGCCCATCGGCATTGTTACCCCACGCCCAAATCCCACTCACCGCCAGCGCCAACGTGTGTGAGCCGCCGGCAGCCACCGTCACCGCATTCGTCAGCCCACTCGCCAGCGACACCTGCACCGGCAGGTTCGTTGACGGGATGGTGGTTCCAGTGCCCAACTGACCACTGGCGTTACCCCCCCCACGTCCAGATCGTCCGGTCTCCCCTCACGACCGCACAGTGATTGCTTCCCGCGGCGATGACCGATACGTTGGTTAAAGCCGGCACCGTCACCGGCAACGACGAATCCGCATTGGGAGCACCGTTGCCCAACTGACCGCTGGCGTCATCACCCCACGTCCGCAGCGTCCCATCATGGAGCAGCACCATGCTGAACGCAAAACCACCGGCGACCGACTTGACATTCATCAACGGCGCCGAGTTATAGTTGTTGGCCAGCACCTGCTGCGGCAAGCTCAGGTTGTTGAACGTGCCGTTGCCCATTTGCCCATCCGAATTCCATCCTGTCACCCAGACCGTTCCATCGAACTTCACCTGCAAACTATGATATCCGCCCGCCGCCAGCATCGCTGCATTCACTCTCGTCGCTCCATCAGGAAACGGCTGAGCACTCGGTTTCACCGGGGGCCGATAGCCCGGAGAAGGCCGCCAGCTATTCACCGGCGAGTAGGCCGTGCCACGGCTTTGTTGTTCTGTCATTCCGGGGTTCGCGACCGGCGCATTCGGCGTGTTCTGCGGTGTTTGTGTCACTGTCCCCCCGGCGTTGCCCTGACTCGTTGCCCCACCAGAAGGCGGCTGGCTCGTCGTGTTCGTCCTAACTAGAGAAGGCCACCCCCAAACTCGCGGTCCTTGCGCCGCGTCGAGATGCGACGCCAGCACGGTCACACTAACCACCGATATGAAAAGGGCATGAATGTGAAGCTTCTTCATTTGTGTGCCTTTGTGTTATTAATCATTCACTGTTGTTGCGTATTATCACTGAAATCACCGCTGGAAGCAAGCAAAAGCTTGGCTAAGCATCTTCACAAGAGTCACTGCGGGTTTGACCTCCCGGTAGAGCAGTTTCGTCCACAAACAACCGCCACGGCGCGCGAATGCGCCACTGCTGGTCACCGCACTCCAGTTTTCCCACGTGGCGGTTTCCCAGAAACAGCGCCAGTTCGACGCCGTTGGGTCGCGCATAACTCACCACGCGCACTGTCAGCCGGTTGCCGAGACACCGGCCCAACAACCCGCTCTTGGCGAGTCGTTCGTAAATCGGATACAGGAAATGCGCGACTCGGAAGCGCGCCCATTTTCGCGTCCGGTTCCACCGGCGAATTGCCGCCGCCTCCGCTTGTCCCCGCATCCCACCGGCCATGGACACGACGCGTCCGGTGATTTGCTCCGGTCGCAAGCACCACGGGTCGTCCTCGTTGTTGTTGTCCCCGCGCGTCCGGATGCCGGCCTGATCAATCCGCACCACTCGATGCACGACGTTGTATTTCTGTTGCGGGTGCGGAAACACAATTACGTCGCCGACTCGAACCTCGCGTCCACCGTATGGCACGACGTTCAACCCGTCACCGACCGACAGCGTCGGGTTCATGCTCGGCCCGACGTAATGCATCAACTCGCCGCTCATCTCGTCAACCGGCTCGACGGAAACAGCCCCGCTTGTTCCGCCTCGTCACAAAACCAAAACGGCGCAAACAGATTTCGCGTCCGGTAATAATTCTGCGCGATGCAACTCCCCAGACACATCGCCCGATGCACGCACCGGCCGCACACGCCCTCCAGCCGCGACGGCAATCCCTCGCGAATTTTGTTCAGCACTCGGTTCTCGTTCCAGACAGTGGCCAACAAGTCTTTTGCCGCGTGGCCAAAGACCAACTCCGGGACGCTCTCGCCGATTCCGCACAGCGCATACGAACCGTCGGCCAGCACACCGAGGATTCCCAGAATCCCGCACTGTCCGCAACCGTCGTTCGGAGAAAAAAATAACCGACTTAACGGACGGAACGCCGGTGGGTGGCCGTAAAAAAGCGAAATGCCGGCGCGCAGCGCAAGATCGGTCTCCACCCACCATCCCAACTCGACCAGTTCACGAATGTTCAACGTCTCGCCGGCGGCACGCAGCTTCTCGCCGCGCTCCGTCGGTTGCACCAAATTGAATTTCACCGACCCGGCGCCAAGCGATTCCGCCAGTCGCACCACGCTCTCCACTTGCTCGTGGTTGTGTCGCATGACCGACATGATGATCTGCGGTTTCATCCCCGCTGCCACCAGATTGCGGATGCCGGCCACGGCTTGATCAAAACTCCCCTTCACGTTGCGCACCCAATCGTTGGTCGCTGCGTCCGCGCCATCGAGGCTGACGGAGATGAACGCGTTCTTGCCCCGCTTGATTTCCGCGGCCAACTCCGGGGTGCAGAGGACGCCGTTGGATTCGATGACCAAGCCGAGGTCTTCGCCCCGGATGAACTCCAGCATCTCACGGATCCGCGGATGCAGCAGCGGTTCGCCACCGGTCAGCTTCACGTTCGTGAGACCGAGCGGTTTTGCCTGACGAATGATGTCGCAAAACAAATCGTAGTCGAGCGACGGATACACCTTCCCGCCGGCTTGAAACTTCGGCGCGATCCAACAATGCCGGCACGCGAGGTTACAGCCTTCAGTCAAATAGAAATACAGCGTCGTCAGGTTCACGATTCCACCGGCAAGCGTCCGCCCTCTTCGAGAAACCGTTTCAAACAGGCATCCGGACTCGGCTGGCCGTCGTCGCCGGTCAACGTGAAGGCCAGCGCGGGGCAATTGCCCCGGCACCACGCAGCGTACCCGCAGTCCCGGCAATACTCGAACTCGGTCAACGGAATCGCCTGCCGGTCGCGCAGCCGCTGCAATTCGGGATGATGTTGCCAGACCTCGCGCAAGCTGTCGCGGTTGATCCGGCCCAACTCGATGTGCGGCAACTGGCCGCACGGAACCATCACGCCATCGGCGCGCACGGCCATCTTGTTGAAGACGCCGCCGCACGACGCGAGGCAACCCTGCCCCACCGGCGCCGGCTGATTTGTTTTCCGGGCGCGTTCCATCTCCAGCCACATCCGCGCCTCGGCCAACGGTCCTGCCGTCGCCTGGATGCGTCCCGGATATTTCCGGTCAAGCTCCAACAACGTCTCCATCGCCAGCGACCGCTCGGCGGCGTTCAGTTGGAGGTCGTTTGCGTTCAACCGGCACAGGCCGAGGTAGCTCGCGGCGTTGGTGCCGAACGCCGGCAGCGCGTATTCTTCGAGCAACAACCGCGCGATCTCGTCGAGGTGATGGACGTTGTGTTTGTGGATCGTCACGCGCACGTTCGCGGAGATTCCGTTTCGCTGCAACGCCTTCAGTCCCGCCACGGCGCGCTCGAAACTGCCCCGGCCGCGCGCGGCGTCGTGCACTTCCGGCGCCTCGCCGTCAATCGAGACCTGCACGGAGTTGCATCGTCCGGTGCCGCGCAGGAACGCCGCCATCTCATCGGTGATCAGCGTGCCGTTGCTGAGAAAACTGAACCGCATCCGGCTGGCCACAATCCCGGCCACCAGTTCGCGCAGGTCGTCACGCAGGAACGGTTCGCCGCCCGCGAGGCAGACATCGAGCACGGCGCACTCCTTCAGTTCGCCGAAAAACTGGAGCCACTCCGCCGTTGGCAGATCGCGGCCCACGTCGTCGGCGCTGCCAAAGTGGTAACAGTAGCGGCAACGCAGGTTGCAGCGGTTCGTGATCGCCAGTTCGAGCGACCGCGGCGTGGACATCACTGTCATGGCACCTCGAAACCGATCAATCCCTTTGTAGCCAGTTCCTCGGAAAACTCGCGCACGTTCTGTTCCGCCTCCGACGGCGCGTCGGCGCACGCTGCGCGCAACTCGGCCGTGATCTCGCCGAGCGTGTGCCGGCCGTCGAATCGTTTCCAGCAGAACACGCCGGTCGGGTTCACCGCGTAGCCTTCGCCGGTGTCGGGATCGAACAGCACGGCGCAGTCGTCGAACTCCTCGCGGAGAATGACGGCGGGATTGGCGATGGGCTTGGCGTTGGCGTCCATGACTACGATATCCTTTCCAGTTCGATACGGAATTGTTGCAGTTCCACGCCCGCCTCGCGGCAACGGACGCGGATGTTCTCCCGTTGCTCCGCCGGCACCGGCCCGGCAATGAGGAGCTTTGCGGCTTTGAGTTCGCGCGCCGCGCCGGGCAGCGCGTCCAGCGGGCCGAGGATCGGAATGCCGTGGATGGTCTTGCCGCGTTGCTCGGAGCCGTCGTGAATAAAACCGACCGGCGCCATCTTGCTCTCGCTCAACAAGTGGCGCACCAGCACATCGGCGTAATAGCCGGAGCCGTAGATCAGCACGCGCTCTTTGTCTGTCGCGTCCGTCTGCGCGTAGTGCTCCAGCAACCGCAGCGACATCCGCACCCCGAGCAACAACGTCGCTGTCACGTAGAAATCCAACGCCACCACCGACGCGGTGAATCCCGGTTGTCCGATCAGCCACAGCGCCAGCGTCGTCACGACCGTTCCGAACACGACAGCCCGCACGCCGCGCAACAGGTCTGCCAGCCCGGCGTATTGCCAGCGGATCTGGTAGATTCCGTTCAACCGCAGCACGAGAAATTTGCTCAGGACAATCAACGCCACCGTGCCGCGCAGGCTCTCCTTGATCTCCGGCGTCAGCACCCGTCCGTGGCCGAACACGTTGGCCAGCCACAACGCCAGCGCCATCAACAACAGGTCCGCCGGCTTGTGGAAGAACTCGTAGGTCAGCAGCGGCCCGCGCGACAACGCCAGCAACGTCCCGTTGCGCAGGAACTCCAGCTCCCGATACCGAAGCCGGCGCACCGCCAGCATCGTCGTCACGCCGACCGCGACGAAGAGCAGGCCGAAATGCGGGTTGCGTTGCGCCACCACCGACAGCGTCAATACCGCCGGCACTAGGCTCACCGCGTACAGCACCAGCACGGCGCGCGGATGACTGAAGCCGATGTCCAGCAGCCGGTGATGAATGTGGCGGCTGTCGGCCTGGAACAGGTTGCGGTCGCCCAGGGAGCGGCGCAACACCGAGAGCACCGTGTCCAGCAGCGGCACGCCAAACGCCAGCAACGGCACCAGCACCGACAACGACGCCGTGGTCTTGTGCGACGCCGTCACGCTGAGCAGCGCCAGCGTGAACCCGAGGAACAGGCTGCCGGTGTCGCCCATGAAAATCCGGGCGGGATGAAAATTGTGCCGGAGAAACCCCGCCAGCGCGCCCGCGAGCAGCGCGCACACGAGCACCAGCGCACTGTCCTGCCGCAACAACGCCACCGCGCCGAGCGTGACCGTCGAGGCCGTCAATCAGGTTGAACGCATTGGTCAGCGCGAGAATCCAGAACACCGTCACCGGCGCCGCCCACGCGCCGAGCTGCACCTGGCCGATCCACGGCAGGTCGAGCATCTGGATCACGCAACCGCCGTGCACCGCGAGCACTGCCGCCAGCACCTGGCCGGCCAGCTTGAACAGCGGACGCAACGGACGAATGTCGTCCGCCATGCCGACAATCACGATCACCGCCACCGCCGGCAACAGGCCCGCGAACCACTGGCGCGAGAAGTCGCGCAGATACAGAACCACGTCCGGCAGCGGCCCGAAGCCGAGCAACAGGCCGAGGCAACACGCCGCGAACACCGCCAGCCCGCCGAGCCGCGCCACCGGCGCGGTGTGGACCTTGCGTTCGCCGGGCATGTCGAGCGCGTTCACGCGGAACGCGAGCCACCGCACCGCCGGCGTCAGCGCCAGCGAGAGGAGGAACCCGACCAGAAACAGCAGGAGGTAATTAGTCACGTCGCAAATGTGGGGCAGGTTTGCAACCTGCCCGATCCCCATAAATGGCAGGTTGCAAACCTGCCCCACTTTCGAACCACGCGACCGTCCGCCGCAGACCTTCGTCGAACGGCGTCGCCGCGCGGAACCCAAACTCGTTCACCGCCCGCGTCACGTCAAGACACCGGCGCGGCTGGCCGTCGGGCTTGGTCGCGTCCCAGACAATCTCGCCATTGAAGCCGGTGCGCGTGGCGATCAACGCCGCCAAATCGCGGATCGAAATCTCCATCCCGCTGCCGAGATTGACGGGCGCGGGTTTGTTGTAGCGTTCGGCGGCCAGCGCGATTCCCTCGGCGGCGTCCTCGACGTAGAGAAACTCGCGCGTCGCCGCGCCGGTCCCCCAGCAGACGATCTGTTTGTCGCCGCGCTCGCGCGCCTCGACGCACTTGCGGATGAGCGCGGGAATCACGTGCGAGCTTTGCGGGTGGAAATTGTCGCGCGGCCCGTACAGGTTGACCGGCAACAAGTAGATTGCGTTCAGCCCGTATTCCTGCCGGTACGCCTGGCACTGGACCAGCAACGCCTTCTTCGCGATCCCGTATGGCGCGTTGGTCTCCTCCGGGTAACCGTTCCACAATTCGTCCTCGTGGAACGGCACCGGCGTCAACTTCGGATACGCGCAGATCGTGCCGGCAACGACGAGCTTCGGCAACCCGAACCGCCGGGCCTGTTCGATCAGCTCGATGCCCATGACCGCGTTCTCGTAGAAGAACAAGCCGGGATGCTCGCGGTTGGCGCCGATGCCGCCGACGCGCGCCGCGAGGTGAATCACCAGCGTCGGGCGCGTCTGATCGAACAGCCGCGCAATCGCCGCGCGTTCGCGCAGATCCCACTCTTCTACTCGCGGCACAAAGACATTGCCGCAGCCGCGCCGCTTCAGCGCTTCGACGACGAACGACCCGAGAAACCCGGCACCGCCGGTGACGACGACGCGTTGGCTGGGCCAGAAGCTCATGGCGTCAACGCCTGGATGTCGGCGTCCACCATCAGGCGCACCAGTTCCTTGAAACGGACACGCGCTTCCCAGCCGAGCAGGCGCTTCGCCTTCGACGCGTCCCCGATCAACACATCCACTTCCGCCGGGCGCTCGTAACGAGGGTCGTGCGCGACAAACCGTTTCCAGTCCAGCCCGGCACAGGCAAACGCTTCCTCGCAGAACTCGCGCACCGAATGTGTCTCGCCGGTGGCGATAACGAAATCGTCAGGTTGGTCCTGCTGGAGAATCCGCCACATCGCCTCGACGTATTCGGGCGCGTACCCCCAGTCGCGGCGGGCGTCGAGGTTGCCGAGGTAGAGTTTGTCTTGGAGGCCGGCGCGGATGCGGGCGACGGCGCGCGTGATCTTGCGGGTCACGAACGTCTCGCCGCGCCGGGGCGATTCGTGGTTGAACAGGATGCCGTTGGCGGCGAACAGGCCGTAGCTCTCGCGGTAATTGATCGTCGCCCAATAGGCGAACACTTTCGACACGGCATACGGGCTGCGCGGATGAAACGGCGTCGTCTCGCGTTGCGGCACCTCGGCGGCCTTGCCGAACATCTCGCTGGAGGACGCCTGGTAGAACCGGGGACGCACGCCGGTTTCGCGGATCGCTTCCAGAATGCGGATCGCGCTGACCGCCGTGATGTCGGCGGTGTATTCGGGGATGTCGAAGCTGACGCGCACGTGGCTTTGCGCGCCGAGATGATAAATCTCGTCGGGCTTCAACTCGTACAGCAGCTTGACGAGGTTGACCGAATCGCTGAGGTCGCCGTAGTGCAGAAAGAACTTCACCCCGTGAACATGCGGGTCCTGGTAAATATGGTTCACGCGTTCGGTGTTGAACGTGCTTGCCCGTCGGATGATGCCGTGGACTTCGTAGCCTTTCTCCAAGAGCAATTCCGCCAGGTACGATCCGTCCTGGCCCGTGATGCCGGTGATCAATGCTCGTTTCATTTGAACGCCTCTTTCAACAAGTGCATGGCGACGACACTAACACATCGCACGTTCCGGCGAAAGGTGCGCCCGCCGCCGGTGAACGTGCGCCACGCCCACTCCATCCCGATCCGGCGCACCCACGACGGCGCCCACGGCCGCGTTCCCGAATGAAAATCAAATGCCGCCCCCACCGGCAAGAGCACCGGCACATCGAGCTTGCCGCAGCGTTGCGCCGCCCACAGTTCCTGCCGCGGACTGCCGAGCGCAATCCACATCAGGTCCGCCCCGCGCACCAGCCGAGCCACATCGGCCTCCTCCTCCGCCCTCAACTCGCGGAACGGCGGACAAAACGTTCCCGCCACTTTCAGTCCCGGATAACGACTCGATAGTTCCGCCGCCAGTTTCTCCGCCACGCCCGGCGCGCCGCCGTAGAAGAAATGCCGCCAGCCCCGGCTCACCCCGTATTCACACGCCAGCGGCAGAAAACCCGGCCCCGGCAGGCGCTCCGGCAACCGATGCCCGCGCAACCGCGCCAGCGCCATCAACGCGACGCCGTCCGGGAACACTCCGCTCGCTCCACGCACGGCTTGCGCCACCGCCGGATCGCGCAGGACATTGGACAACAGGCTCGCCTCGCAGAAGCAAAAGTAATGACGCCCGCCGTCGCGCACCGCCGACTCCACCAGCGCGAGCGCCTCCGCTTGCGTCGCCGCGGCGACGCGGACGACGCCGAGATCAACAGTGTTCATACAACTCCATCAACCTCGCGCACACGACGTCCGGATGATACTCGCGCAACGCCTTGTCGTGGCCCAACGCGCCTGGGGGGAGGAACGCCGCCGTCCCGGCGGTTTCGGGCCGGGCTTCGACCGCCGGGACGGCGGCGTTCCAGCACGCCTGAATCTGCGCCGCGAGGTCGTCGGTGTTTTCCGGTTCGTAGAATCGTCCCTCGACAATCTCCGGCAAACCGCCGATGCGGGCGCAGACAATCGGGATGCCTTGCGCCATCGCCTCCAGCACGGTGACCGGAAAGTTCTCGTAGCAACGCGTGGCGAACACCAGCACCTGCATCCGCCGGTAGAAGTCGCGCAACGCGTCGAGTTCGAGGTGCCCGACGAACTCGACGTTGGGCGTTTTGTTCCGGATTTGTTCCGGCATCCGCCAATACGATCCGGCGATCTTGAATGGGATGTCCGGCAGTCGCCGGGCGGCTTCGAGCAGTGTCGGCACGTCCTTTTCCGGGCTGACACGCCCGACGTAGCCGACGAACTCTCCTCCTTCGTGGGGCGGCGTGTCGAGCCAAGCGCGCGGGATGGCGTTGGGAATAACGGTCATCTTCTCCACGGGGAAACCTTCGCGGACAAAGAGGTCGCGTTGAAACGCCGTGAGGCAGACGAAGCGTCGGACGTTGTCGAGCAGGCCGCTGCGCCGGGCAAACGCGGTGCGCAACGCGTAGCCGAGACTCTTCGGGAAGTTGTGTTCGCAGTTGTGGAAGATGCACCGGTACTCGCGTCCGCCGAGGCAGTCGCGGCAGACGCGCCCGTCGCGCAACAGGAGCGCGTTGGGACAGATGAGACGGAAGTTGTGAAGCGTCATCACGACCGGCACGCGACGGCATTCGGCGAGGATTGCGGGCGAGATCAGCGGGAAAAGGTTGTGGACGTGGACGAGGTCAGGCCGTTCGCGGTCGAGGAAGCGGGCGAAGGCGCGGCGCGCAATGGGATTGCAGATGCCGGTGAAAAAGGCGCGGGCGTTGCCACACGTCATCGTCTCCAGTTCGGCGCTGCTGCGCTGGAAACGGACCACGCTGTGGCCGTGCGCAGCCAGCAACGCGGCGTGCGTCTCGACAACGGTTTCCTCACCGCTGGGTCTGCCGTAGGCGTTGTGGACGATGGCGATGCGCATCAGGTTTCAAGAAGCAGTTTCTGTTCAACTTCGGTGGCCAGACTGCCGTAACCAAAGCCCAGAAGGAGAAAATGAAGGTTGCCGTAGAAGCTGGCGTACACAAGGATGTTGTCGCAAAACATGACGACTGCGTATGGCACGAACGCGGACAGCCCGGCATACAGGAACACTTGCGTGTGCGGCCGGCTCAGTGCCGCCCAGCGCCAGCCGTGAAGGATTTGCAGCAGGATTGCGCCGACGTACAAAGCGCAACCGACGATGCCGTAGTTGAAGAGAATGCGCACCCAGTCGTTGTGCGGCAGGTGGGTCGGGAACCCCGCATTAAGCAGGTCGGTCGCATCGGCATTGCCGCCGTGGCCAAGCCATGGCTGTTCTTCGACTCCGCTCCAGAGTCGCCGCCACATCCGATCCCGGTTGTGCTTTCGCAGGTCCGTGTTTTCCCAAACGACATCCCCGATGGAGCCGCGCCCGGACCAGAACATCTTCCGTTGCACCAGCGGCATGTTGAACACTACAAAGCCAATCACAAGAGCCGCCGCGACAATCAACAGCCGCCGCCACGGAGCCAACGGCGCCAGTGTCAATATTGCCAGCGCCAAGCTGCCCAGAATCGAGCCGCGGATCAATGACACGACCGGTATGGCTGCGCACGCACCGTACAGGAGCAGGTCAACCTGCTTGCGTTGCAACAGATACGAACACAGAAACAAGCTCTGGAATAGCATCGCCGTCATCGTCTCCGGCGCCAATCCCGTGGTCTCCGGCAATCTGCCAAGGAACAACATCGGCAATCGCAAAAACACAACAATGCCAAGAAACACCGCGGCTGCCACGCGATACAATTGCAGAAACTCCCCCTTTTCCTCATGCGACGGACGGAGCGTGGATGCTGCTGCGCCAATCACCAACGGACAAAGTATTTGCGTTGCGGACTGAAGTGCGTTGTCGAAATTCCAACCGATATAGACCAACACAATCGTTATCCACGGCGCCCAGTACTGAATCGGTACTGTTGCCCTTCCCACCCCCTGACGGAGCAGCACCGCCACTGCGGCCCCCAACCCACCCAACCAAGCCCAACCAGACATGTTAAAACCAAAGATAGAAACCTGCAGCGCACACGCCAGCAGGGAGAATGCAATCACGGTCCGCGGGAACCATCGTTCGCGCGATGGCAACACTCCCTGTTCCTCAACGGTCAGGTTGGTTGTCTCCGTTGTCACGTCGGACGATACCTTCCTTTCCACGCTTTTAACAATAGGCGATCCCCAAACGACGCCCGCTTCGGCGCACATGCCGACACACATTGGGCCGCTTCCCATACCCCGGTGCAGAACCGGGCCAATCCCCACCCCGCGATGATCTGGCGAGACCGCTCGCCCATCCGCTTCAGATCTGCACCCGCAACCTGCCGCAATGCCATCGCGATTTCCTCCGTCTGACCGGCGTCGAAGATCCACCCGTTGCCACCCGGTTCCACCAGTGTCGCCGCGCATCCGCACTGGCGGCTCACCAACACCGGCAACCCGCTCGCCATTGCCTCGTTCACAACCAACCCCCAACTTTCACCGTACACGCTCGGCAACACCAACGCCGATGCCAGCCCGTAATAGACCGCCAATCTCTCCGGCGACACGAAATCCCGAAACCTCACATTGCGACTTGCCCGCGCCTCCAGACGACCCCGCTCCGCTCCATTCCCGACCAGCACCAATTCCGTTCCAGCACTTGCCTCAATCAGACGCAGCCAATTCTTCTTCTCCACCTGCCGGCCAACACCGAGAACAAATCGTTCCGGCAAATCCAACTCCCGCCGCCAACGCGCTGCCTCCCGCCGCGCCGCGTCCGCGCGCTCCGCAAAAAACGCGTTGTCCACCACGTCCACGCCAAAAAACATCCGTTCCCGCGGCACGCTCCAGGACTCGTACCCCGCCGCGTGCGACTCCGCCGGCAACAACAGCGCGTCCGCCTGACCGCACAACCGCCGTTTCACGGCGTTCACCAGCCCGCTGCGCGGCACGTCCTCCAACCGTGCATCATCGAAAATCACTGCGCGGCGGTTCCGCCGTCGCGCCCAGTGCAACGCCGACGCGCCCGATGGAAACGCAATCGCGCCCGCAAAAACCACCTCGGGATTCAGTTGATCAAGCGCCGCACACACTGCCCCGCGCGCGCGGCCCGGCTCGATGTTCTCCATCTTTTCATCGGGAAACAAACACCTCCACCACTCACCTCCTGCTGCGCGTCCGGCGAACGCATACGGCGACCCTTGTCCGGCAATTTCCACCACCTGCAATTCCATTCCGCGCTCGTCCAAATACCGCCGCAGCGCCGACAGCCGCCCCGGCCAGTACAACCGAAAATCCGTGTGAACAAAAACCACCTTCACGATCACTCCAATACCCGCCGCACCATCTTCGTCGGCAACAATGCCAGCACCACGAACACCAGCAGCTTTGGTTGCCACGGCGCGCACGCCAGCGACCGCGACGCCTCACGCAAGGCGTTGCGTCGCTCGCCGAGCAACAAAAACATCTTTGCCCGCATCTTGTGCCACAACCCGGTGTATCGCCGCAGCGACCGCGGCCCCACCGGCCACAACTCCCGCAAGCCACAACCGACCGGGTCCCCGTCATCCGGCCGCCGCCAGACCGGCGCCGCGTCATGAATCACCGCCAGTGGCCGCGCGTCGTACGCCAACGGAAATCGCGCCGCCAACCGCGCCCACGTCAGCAAGTCCTCGCCCGACTTCACACCGACAGGAAATCCTCCCACCGCCGCCAACGCCGCCTTGCGCACCGCGACTGCCGAAGCGTTGATCGGCGGCGCCGACTCCGTCGCCACGCGAAAATAGTCCGGCATCGTCGCGTCCGACAACACCGCCGGGCGACTCTCATAAAGGTACGACGTCCCGAACATTCCCGCTTCCGGCCGCGCCGCTGCCAATCCGTCCACCGTCGCCAAGAATTCCGGCAACCACTCGTCGTCGGCGTCCAAGAACGCCACGATCTCGCCACGCGCTTCCGCGATGCCCCGGTTGCGTGCCGCTGCCACACCCGCATTCGGCTGGTTCACCAACCGCACCCGCGGATTACCGGCCACTAGCTGCGATCCGCCATCTGTCGAACCGTCGTTGACGACCAGAATTTCAAAATCCTGAAACGTCTGTGCCAGCACCGACCGCAACGACCGCTCGATTGTCGCCTCCTTGTTGAACAATGGAATGACAACGCTGATCACCGGTACAACTCCAAGATTTTCCGCCGGAACAATTCCGGAGCAAACAATCTCTCCGCACGTTCCCGCGCCTTCCCTCCGAACGCATTGCGTTCCGCCGGGTTTGCCAGCAACCGCTTCACCGCCGCCGCCAACGCCGCCGCATCGCCCGCCGGCACCAACACCCCGGCGTCGCCGACCACCTCGCGCAAACCATCAACGTCCGACGCCACGACCGCCTTGCCCGCCGCCATCGCTTCCGCCGCCGTCAGGCCGAACCCCTCGAACCGCGATGGCGCCACCACGATCTCCATCCCCTTCATCAACGCCATCGCGCGCTCCCACGGCTGTTGACCTGCCCACACCACATTTGCTCCGCCACGTTTCTCCAACACCGCCCGATCCGGTCCGTCGCCGACAATCAACAACCGCTCGCCCGGCATCGCGTCAAGCAGCACATCAATCCCCTTCTCGTGCCGCAGCCGTGCCACCGCGCCGATGGCGGCAACTTGTTCCGGGGCGATGGCGTCAATCCGCGCGATGTCCACCGCGTTGTGAATCACGACCGCCGCGACGCCCCACGATTTCGCCACCGCTTCCGACACACAGATGAACCGGTCGCACATTCGCGCCGCCAGCCGCAACAGCAGCCGCGCCTTCCTCCCATACGGCGTCGCCGGTTGGTGAACCGTCGCGAACACGCGGCGCGCGCCGGAGAGTTTCGCCGCGAGCACCGCGAGGAAACCGGGCGCCATGTATTGGACGTGGATGACATCCGACTTCGCCAATGCCCGGCGCAACACACCCACCAATCGCACTGGCGAAATGGAACGTTCCAAACCCAACAACTCGACCCGTTCAAACGCCGCCACCATCGCCGGGTCGTGCTCAAAGTAGCAGCACACACTCACTTCGTGACCTGCGGCGCGCAACACGCGCACCAGTTGCAACGTCTGAAACTCCGTCCCGCCGGGCAACAGACATGGAATGCCAATTGTCACCTTCATCAACGTCCGGCTCCGCGTCGAGCCAGTTGTCGGAGCCGGTGCTCGATGCCGCTATTGGCGAGTTTCATCCAGCGCAGTCCGCGTGGTTCGCCGAGCACGTTCGTCGCCAACGCGCGAATCTCCGCGTCGCTGACACTTGTGACGAGATCGGCCCCATTCAACACGCGCGTCACCAGACGGCTCACCTCGCACATCCCAAGAATCCGTTCCCGGCAGCCCGCCGCGATCCGCTCGCGCAACGCCGCGTCTTGCCAGAGTTGCAACAGCGCGTCGCTGAGCCGCTCGACCGATCCGGCAACGAGGCCGCCCTGTTCGTGGCCGACGATCTCGACCTGACTGTTGTCGCGCGTCGGCTGGCTGATGGTCACAACAGGACAACCACACATCATCGCCTCGGCGAGGACATAGCCGAACGTCTCCCCTTGGTTCGCCGCGTGCAGAAAACAATCCAGCGACGAATAGAACAAACTCAATTCCGCATCCGACGAAGTCATCGGCAGTTCGCAAACACGCGCCCGTACGGCTTCCGGCAGCGACGCGATGAGCGGCCGGAACATTTCCGGAACGCCGATCAGCAACAGCCACGCGTTCGGGTCGCGCTGCGCCAGCGGAACAAAACTGGTAATGTTGGCGGCGTGCCATTTTCCCGGCAATGGTTGCGCCACGCGCCCGCACACAAACGTCGCGCCCGGCGTCCATTTCTCCCGGAACCGCGCGATCTGCCCGGCGTCAGCGCGCTGGAATTGCGTCGCAATCACCGGGTAGGGCACCACCGCCGCCGGCGCGTCGTGGCCGAGCCGTCGTCGCCATGCCCAGAGACACCAGCGCGACAACAGCAGGTGCGCGTCAATCAACTTCGCCGCCGGCGAGTAATCGGCCCATGCAAAGACGTTGGTCTCCAGCACGCGCCGACGCGGTGTGCGCAGCCGTCGAAGGACGCCAGATTCCCAAGCGTCGGCTTGCCCGCGACGGTGGATGTGGATGATGGATGGGTTGAATCTCTCCGCTTCCTCCAACTCGCGGAACACCGGCACGCTGTGCTTGAGAAGGTTTTCCTCGCGCGGTCCGGAAGGACCGAGGTTAAGTACCGCCGCTTCGTGGCCGGCATCGCGGTAACCGAGCGTGAACGTCTCCGCGCCGCGTTCCGTTCCGCCGAGGCCGAGTCCGCGGCAGACCGTCAGGATTCGCATCGAAAACTCCGTTCGTACACGGCCAACATCTCGCGGGCGCATTTTTTCCACGTGAACCGCGCCGCCTGCGCAAGTCCTTTCGCCCGCATCGCCGCCATGTCCACCGTGCCGTCGTCGAACGCCTGTAATGCCGCCACCAGCGCGCCGATGTCGCGCGGGTCAACGTACATCGCCGCCTCACCGCCGACTTCCGGCAGCGAGGTCGTGTTCGACGTGATGACCGGCGCGCCGCACGACATCGCCTCCAACACCGGCAGGCCGAATCCTTCTTGCAATGACGGAAAAACCAGCGCTGTCGCGCCGCTGTAAAGTGTTCGCAGCGCGTCCTCGCCTTGCCGTCCGATGAACCGGATTCGCGGATGGTCGCCGAACTTGGCGCGGATTTCCGGCGGCGGGTCCCACGCGAGCACGAGATCATTACGCGGGTTCTGTTTCGCCAACTCGGCGTACGCCCGCAACAGCAGCGGCGTGTTCTTCCGTCCCGTCGAGCATGAGAGCGTGAAAAAGTACGGACGCTCCACCGTCGCCGCGCTAGGACAGAAGACATGGTGGTCCACGGCGAGATGGACGACATGGACGCGCTCCGCCGGCACACCGAGCACCGAGACGACGTCGCGTTTTGTGTGTTCCGAGATCGCGATCACCGCCCGGCACCGGCGAATGAAATCTGGCGCCCATTGACGAAGACGATCGTGGTCAACCATTTTCTCCGGGTTCGTCAGAAAAATCAGATCCCAGACGGTGGCAACGGCGCGAGAGGGATCGGCAATCGGTAGATAGAAATCGGTGGCGTGGTACAAATCGGCCGGGCATAGCCGCTCGACCAGCCGCAAGCTTCGCATCAATGCCTCCGCCTTGCGCGGCAACCGAACGCGAACATTTCGGATGGGCAACTCCACCGACGGTCCCAGCAATCGCCGGCCAACCCCGACCAGTTCGTGTTTGCAAGGCAGCTTCACCAATTCGTTCAGCATTTCGCGCGTCGCCCGCGCGATGCCGGTGCCGGCGCTGAGGAGCGGCGTCGTGTCTATCGCGATACGCATCGAGTGTACACTTGTTGCAAGTCAGCGACGTGCTCCGTCATTGTTCGCGGTCGTGGAATGTTCAATCGCGCTCCGTCCGCGAACCGTTGCATCGCCGCAGCGAACGCGGCGGGATCGTTCGGCGGCACAACGAAGCCGTCCACCGTGTTCCGGATTTGTTCCGGCGGACCGCCGCAGTCGGTGGCGATCACCGGCCGGCCGAGCGAGAACGATTCCTGAACAGTCAATCCGAACACTTCGAGGCAAATGCTCGGCACCACCGTCACGGCGCATGCCGCCCACGCCGATGCCAGCGCATCGCCGCCGAGATGGCCGTGAAGGACGACGCGCGGTGGCAGTTTGACTCGCCGCAGGTAACGCTTGTCCCACTTCGAGTGCGCCTCGCCGAACACGTGAAGCTCCGCGTCGCCACGAAACCGGCGGAACGCCTCGACCAGCACGTGAAATCCTTTTTCATGGCAGATCCGCCCGACGTACGCGAACCGGAGATTCGGCGCCAGCGGTCCGGGCGTCAACGGTTTGATGCCGTGCGGAACGACAGCGGCGCGTTCACGTGGGACACCGTTGCGCAGGAGCGCGTCCTGCGCGGCGACCGACGGCGCGACGAACATCGTCACATCGCGGGCGAGGTTGGCGATCTCCTCGCGTTTCCGGATGACCATCAGCGGCGTCTTCATCGGTGGCGTGATAAACGGAATATCCGGCAGATGCTCCAAGAGTTCGCCGGTGCCCGGCGACACGTAGCCCCACCAGCGCCCACCGAGGCAACAGCGCGTGCAGAGTTTTTGTTCGACGGGACGCTGGCAGATGCGGTCCTGCCAGTCGAGCAACGCGCCTTGCGGACAGACCAGGCCGCCGTGATGAATCGTGACGACGCACGGCACGCCGGCGCGGCGCGCGGCGCGGGCCGCGGCTTCCTTCAAGCCGTGCGCGTGGACAACGTCCGGTTTCTCGCGCTCGATGTCGTCGAGACCGTTCGTCACTTTCACATTGTGCCCGGCGGCAACAAGCGCCTCGACGAGGTTGCGGACATAAACCTGCCCGCCGCCAAACTCGCGGTGAAAATCCCCGCTGGCAATGATGAGCAAGCGCATTCTCAACGTCGTCTCAGCACTGAAATGCCGCAGCCCCGACTCGTCGCAAGCGTCATGACATGAAAACGGTCACGCAATTCCGACACGGCCCGGCGGACTCCCGGCCAGAGGATGCTGTCATGGACGGCAGCCAGTCCGTTCTTCGTAAGACGAGGCAGGTAGATCTCGAACTCCCGTTTGACTCCATTGTAAGAATGGTCGGAGTCAAAAAAGATGAAATCAATCGAAGACGGAACCCGTGCGACGGCGGCGGCATCCTGTGTGCGGCCGCAGACCGGATGAACCGGCAGTTGCGCCAAACCGAGTTGCTGGAGGTTCGACGCTGTCATCTTCAAAAATCTCTGTTCACCGTCAATCACATGGATGGATCGGTTCCCGCCCCGTTGGCTGAGGGCAGTTGCAAGGTGGCTGGTGGTGAAGCCGACAAAGCAACCCGTCTCCAAGACCGTCTCCGCGTTCAACGCAAAGGCCAGATTGGCCACCAGACGCGCCACTTCCGGCTCAGACGACCAACCGGAATCGAGCGTCCTGTCACCGCCCACAAAATCGTGCGCCAGCAAGTGATCGTAAACCGGGAACTGCCGCGCATCCAGTTTCGCCATCAGATCAAACGGACCGGAGTCCGCAAGAACACCGGCGTATTGCCAGCCGATGTCAGAAATCTCCTTGGTGAAATCGTCAATCCAAGCATCCGTGCCTTTGCAGAGCAGCGAGGTCAACAGCTTCAGCCTGACTTTGAGCCCCTTGAGATGTTTCATCAGAGGTTTACTTGATCAACCGTCAACGGCTCGCCGGCGCGGGCGAGCGCGCGGTCCACGGCGGCGGCGACTTGGTCGGCTGTGATTCGTTTCATGCACTCGCGGTCGCGGTCGCACTCGTTCCAGAGCCAGCACGGCGCGCAGGGCGGGAAACTCTCCAGATTCTCGTTGCACGAGTAGCCGGACTGCCGGGCGTGTTCGCGTCCGCCGTAAATCACAACGCTCCGGCACTCGACGGCGCGCGCGAGGTGAACGAGCAACCCCGACGTGCCGATGAAACAAAGCGACTTGCCCAGAATCGCCGCTGTCTCGCGCAACGTCGTCTTGCTGCGCAGATCGCGCGCCCCGGCCAGCGGCGGATCGCCGGCGACGCCCAGTTGAACGACGAGCGTGTCGGGCCAGCGTTGGCGGATGATGTCCACGGCAGCTTGGAAACGGTCGTGATACCAGCTCTTGTTGATCATCCAAGTCTCGTGCGTTTTCTCGCCGACACTCTGCACAGCAATCTGGCGCGGCGCGAGTTGTCCATCGCCGGTCGCGCGGCACCACGGGCGCAACTCGACGGGGCCGGTGATGCCGGCTTTGCGGCAGAGGACGGCAAGGATGTGTTCGGCGGGCGGCGTCTCCCTTCCCTCGCCGGGCATCTCGGTGTAACGCAGCGGAAGCCGCCAACGTTTCAGAAGATTGGAGTGACGCAGCGCCCAGTGCGATTGGTCGAGCACGAGCGTGTAGTCGGGGTTACCATCGAGCAGTTCGGCGGCGTGGCTGATCTGCCAGATGCGCAACGACGGCGTCCGCTTACGGAGTTCGTGCGCGACGCAGGTCAGCAGCAATTCGTCGCCGAGGCCGCCGAGAAAATGCAGGATCACGTCGGGCTTGCCGCGGCGGAGAACCCAGCGCGCGGCTTCCGTTTCGATCTGGCACGCCAGTCGCACGGCGGCTGGGGCGGCGAGTTTGCGCCAGTTCAAGCTCACAGTTTTCCACAGACGCTGAAACTGTAGAAGTGATCCGGGCCGTCGTCCCGATGCACGATTTTCAGTCCCTTGGCGGTCAAGGCGTCGGCGATGGTCTCCGGGGTCGGAACCCACACGTGCACCTCTGACATGTACGGGTTCGATTTGTGCCACAGCTTGCAGCTCGGATGTGGCAGGTACAGAAACAACACACCACCCGTCTTCAGTTTGGATATCCACAAATCCAACGCCCTGTTCCAGTCAGCGATGTGTTCGAGGCAATGCGAACTGAACACGAAATCCTGCGAGGCGGTGGGAATCGCGTCCATCGTGGTGTTCAGCCCCGGCCCGCGAGTGTCGTCAATCGGCGTGGCGCCGGGCAGCGGCCAGAGACCCGCGCCGATGTCCACGCCTTTGCCCTTGCACCACTGCAACGCCGTCCGTCGGATGGCAAACGACGCGCCGCCGACAGTGAGGTAATCCGGATAAAACTCGCCGTCGTACATCCAGCCGCCGGGGACGCGTTTGTGACCGGTGGCGAGAAGGAACCGGTACTGGTCGAACAGCGGCGGATGATCGGGCATTTCTTCCAGCAGAGTCGCCGGTGCCAGCGCGAGCCGGCGCGTGATCGGACGGAGACGAAGGAGGATGCTTTTCAGAAATTGTTTGATCATAATTTCCGGAGCGCCGGAAACAGTTTCGTCACACCCAGTCCAAACTGCATTTTGGCGCGCAGGCGACGGAGTGCGGAACGAACCCGGCCGACATGATGTGCGTTGGGACGCAACGTGATCGGCTGGCGTTCCGTGGCGGGGGGAAGTTTCGTCAGGAGGTCAATGATGAACGGGAAAAGATTGTAGCGTTCCAACACCAGTCGGCGCGCTTCCGCGAGCGCAGGCAAGGAGTGGCGCCAGAGATCCTCGGCCATTGCTTGTTCGATCCGCTTGATCGCTTCGTCCGGCTGCGCGATGTCAATGCGCAACATCGCCCGGTCGTCGAAGTACTCGGTCACATTCGGACAACCGCAATAGACCGGCATCGCCCAGCCGAGATACGGGTCGGCCAGTTTCTCCGTCCAATAATGCGGGAAACATCCGTTTTCGATGGCGACGTGATAACGGTAATCGAGGACAGCCTGCGCTTTGTCAGTGATCGGCCGGACGCCGACGCCAAACCAGTCGAGCCGCTCGCCGAAGTGAGCTTTGAGGCGCTGAACGAAGGCGAGCCGCTGGCGTTGTCCTTCCGTGAAGTTTTTGTTGGAGCAGACCACCGAAATGTCCTTCGTCTTGGACGGCTCCAGCGCAGCGATCTGTTCGTACTTCCAGAAGGAGAGCCGGTTGGCGAGCGTGTTGTGTCTGGTCTCGGAGAAATCGAGTCCGAAGTACCACGGCTGCGGCGGAAAAATCTCGCGGACGCTCGGGTGTGCAAAGCCGTGCCCGCCACAGGCGGCGACGACGGCAAACGGCGCCAGAAACCCCGGGTCGTATCCGCTGTGCGTCGGAGGTTCGAGATTGATGAGCATCGTCCGATTGGCCGGGCACTGGCAACGCTCGACGGCGCGCAGGTCGTCCAGCACCACCCAAGCGTCACAGTCGTTGATGGGCTGGTTGATGATGAACTGCCAGTCGCCCCAGCGGCCGACGCTGCCCGGTGTTTGACGGGCCAGCGGCCACGCGGGATACGAGGTTGTTACCTTGACGATGGGCATTGGTCGGCCAACGCTTTCAACGCGCGCCACTGGCCGTTCTGGCTGGCCAGACAGAAACAACGCGCCCGGCGCGAGAGTGTCAACGTCCAGATGATCTGACGGAGCAACATCCTGAGCCGAAAGATTTGCGCGTTCGGCACCGGCTGACCGCGGCGCGCGTTTAGAATCACGTGCGAGTAACTCAAGCCCTCCATCAGGCGGAGCAGATAATCTTCCCGGAGTCGTTCTCGCGGAATCAGGTGCGTCAGGCGAAGAGCGCGGAAAACTCCGGTCCCGAGGCCGACGTCAAACGCCGTTAACGCGATGTCCGTGTCCCCGGCTGAACCCAGTTCGCCGCCGCGCCGGTCGAGTCGTCCGCGATCAACATCGTCGAGAACGGCTTTTCGATACGCTTCGGCGACCGGGCGACGGACGCACATTCCCGCGCCACAAGGAAGACAGACGGACGCGCCGCGCTCGTTTGACCAGCGGTCGGCGTTCACTTCGCCAATCGCAAGCATCGGCAAGTGCGGTTGCGCCCAATCGGGCGGCGGACACTCAAACTCTCCGCGGATGGATCCGCCCCAGACACCGAGTTGGCGGTGCGACACACTGATTTCCCGCGCTTGCGCCAAGTAATCGCTGTCCAACACGTTGTCGTCATCCACAAACACCAACACTTCGCCGCGCGATTCAATGATACCGCGAAGCCGGGCCGCTGTGAGTCCCAGCGCATCCTCGCGGACACACCGGCCCTGAGGATGCCACGTCAGATCCATTCGCTCCTTCAGCGGAACATCGCTGCGGTTGTCAACGACCAACAACTCCCATTGCTGGCAGGACAAAGTCTGGGCGCGCAACGCCTCGAGCACTCGTCCCAGATAATCCATCTGGGAATTGTGAGCACAGACGATGACCGAGATTTCAATCATTCGCTTGTTCTGCGGCGAATCCAGAGCAACGTGCCGGTCTGGCCGCCGATGTCCCATTGGCCACTGGCCAGCGCCTCACCGACAACCCGCGCCACGCCGGGAAAAACCGGATTCACCGCGTCGTGAAACGCGACCGTGCCGCCGGGCGGAACCAGCGGCGCGACCCGTTGGAAGTCGGCGCGGACGGCTTCGAACGAGTGGTCGCCGTCAATGAACGCGAGGTGAACGGGCGACGGCACATCGCCGGGCGCGAGTTGATCGCTGCGTTTGCGGATCGGAACGATGAGCGATGCCAACGCGTTAGTGTTGCGGCGGAATTCGTCGAACGTGTCGCGGGAACCTTCCGGCATCGTTTCGTTCTGCCACGTGTCCACGCAGTAGAGCCTGCCGCGTTTCAGTCGCAACGCCGCGCCGAGGAAACAGGCCGACTTGCCAAGGTGGGAGCCGATTTCCAACACGACAGCGCCATCGGGCAACGCCGCCGCCAACTTGAACAACGCAGCCAACTCGCCGGGCATGGTGTAGCTGGGGATCGCGGACACATCGCGCCCGATCTCGCGGCTCACGCGACGAGTGACGACGCGGATCGCAGCGCCCTCGACCAAGCCACGCAACCGTTCATCGTGGCGGTTCACGAGCCGGCAGACCCAGTCCTTGAGCGCGTCAATCACGGGCGGGATACTCGATGGTTGAGTCCGGCACGAGGAACCCGTGGTCACGGGTGTGCGGCACCGTTCGGCCTTCGGTGGGGCTTTCGGTGATCTCGAATGAGACGCAGGTTTTGATTTCGTCGTAGGTGATCGTGTTGTGCGGTCCGACCCAGACGGTGAGCGAGTACAGTCCCGGAACCAACTTCGGCAAGTTCACCGACACACGCAGCTTCTGTGTTCCTTCTGCCGCGCAGATGAATCCCTGAATCGTCGGCAACGCCTGCATGATTGCGACGCCGGCCGCGTCCAGAATGTCAACGGCCACGAACGCCGCGTCATGTTTCTCGGTGGAACGCAACGCGAGATCCACCGCCAAGGTGTGTCCGAACAGCCGGCAGGAAATCGCCTCCATCTGCAACGGCCGGCGCGGATACCGGGCGTCGCGCTCCCACACGGAACCGGTCTTTCCCGACACCGACTCAAGATAACGCTGCACGCACTCGTCCACGTTGCCGACGTGGATCGTCCGACCGCTCTCCAACACGATTCCCCGCGTGCAGAGAGTGTGGACCGCCTGCATGTTGTGGCTGACGAAGAGCACCGTCCGTCCTTCCTTTCGGGACACGTCCTCCATCTTGCCGAGGCATTTCCTCTGAAACGACGCGTCGCCGACCGCCAGCACCTCGTCCACGACCAGCAACTCCGGCTCAAGATGCGCCGCGACGGCGAAGGCCAGCCGCACGTACATCCCGCTCGAATATCGTTTCACCGGCGTGTCGAGGAATTTCTCCACCTCGGCGAAGGCGACGATCTCGTCGAACTTGCGCTGGATCTCCGCGCGCGTCATGCCGAGGATGGCGCCGTTGAGGAAAATATTTTCGCGACCCGTCAGTTCAGGGTGAAACCCGGTGCCGACTTCCAGCAAGCTGCCGACGCGCCCGTTGATGCCGACGCGGCCTTCGGTCGGCTCCGTGATCCGGCTCAGGATTTTCAACAGCGTGCTTTTGCCGGCGCCGTTGCGCCCGATGATGCCAACGACTTCGCCGTGCTGTACCTCGAAGGACACGTCGCGCAGCGCCCAAAAATCTTCGGTGCTCGTCGCGCGCGGCGCCGAGCCGCTGAGCAGGTCGCGGAGCGTGGCGTAACGCTCCGCCTGCCGGTGCTGGAGCCGGTATTTCTTGCCGAGACCCTCGGCACGTATGGCGATGTTCGACATCAGATCACATCCGCAAATGTTCTTTCCGTCTGCCGGAAATACCGCAACCCACTCCAGAGTAATAACGCTGTCAGTGCGACTGATAAGGCGAATCCCGGCCAGTACAACCCCGCACCGCCGCGCAACAGGCACCAACGGAACCCGTCAATGACACCGACCATCGGATTCAGCGAGTAGAGCAACCGCCAGTGTTCCGGCACGACGCTGCTGGAGAACCCGACCGGCGAAATGTAGAGACCGAACTGCACGAGGAACGGCACGACGTACCGGAAGTCGCGGTATTTCACCGTCAGGGCACACAACCAAAGTCCCGGTCCCAATGCCGCAGCGAACGCCAGTAGCGTGAACAGTGGCAACGCCATCACCCGCACGTCCGGCCAGCAACCGTACCACACCATCAACACGGCAAGAAACGCCGCCGAGATCAGGAAGTCCACGAGGCTGGTGATGACGCTTCCCGCCGGCACGATCAGGCGCGGGAAATAAATTTTCGAGATGAGGTTCGCGTTGCCGACGAGACTGCTCGCGGCCTCGCCAAGTGAGGAAGCGACGAATTGCCACGGCAACATCGCAGCAAACACCAGCACTGGGTACGGCACCCCATCGGAGGGCAGCTTGGCGAGCTTGCCGAACACGACCGTGAACACCGCCATCGTCGCCAGAGGACGGACCAGCGCCCACGCGACACCGATGACAGTCTGTTTGTAACGCACGAGGATGTCGCGCCAGACGAGGAAATAGAACAACTCGCGATAGCGCCAGAGGTCGCGCCAGTAATTGCGCTCGGCGCGCCCCGGCTCGATGAGGAGGTCAAACTGTTCCATGGTTTTCATGGTGCCGTCGCACGCCGGGAATTGTCAACAGGCCGGCAAACGCCACGACAAGCACGGCGATGGACGGAATGTGCATCGGGAAATCCACCAGCGCGTGAAGCGCGACGCCGCCCAAGCCGATGGTGAGCGCAGCGCCCAGCCAGTCGAATGTTCCGGTAGTGTTCCGGACTTTGAGTTGCGCGCGCAAGACGCCGATGCCGAGCGCGGCGAGCAGCGCAGTGCCCACCGTGCCGAGTTCGGCGAGATATTGGAGCCAGTCGTTGTGCGCGTAGCGGCGGAACCAATCCATCCGTTCGGTGCTGTAGTACGGGTAGGTCATCGAGAAGGTGCCGGCGCCGGTGCCGTAGAGCCAGTGGTCGAAAAACATCTTGAACGTGGCCTTGTACACGGCGCCGCGTCCGCCGGTGGCAGCGAGTTCGCCGGGGATGTCGCGAATTTCAGCAAGGCGTTTCTCGATCGGCTTGGTGCCGAGCCAGAACAAGCCCCCCATCAAGGCCACCGCCGCCAGCACCACCATGAGAAACAGACGGCGGGCCTCGCCGCCGCCGCGAATGACATGGAGAAGTTCCGTAATGCCCCACGCCAGCAACACGACCACGCAGAGGACAGTGCCGGCGCGCGAGGTCGTCATGATGACGGCGAGTACCATCAACAGCGCCATGAACACAAAAAGGATGCCGGGATGGCTGCGGGCGCCCTGGGTTTGGGCGGCGTGTCGGCGATGGTGTGCGACGGCGAGCGCGGCGGGAATGAGGATGTTCACGTACGAGGTGAAGTTATTGCGGTTGACGAACGGCCCGAACATGAAGTGTGGATTCTCCGGCTTGCACAGGCCGAGCAGGTGGTGGCTGCCGGCCTGTTTCTGGACGATGCCTACCAGCGCCAGGAGAAAACCACTCACGGCCAACACGGTCAACAGCGCCCAGGCATGGTGACGCTGGGTGAACAACACGCGCACCGCCCAGAACAGGCCGGCGTAGGTCAGGAGTTTCACGAACGTCTGGCACGTCGTCAACATGTCAACGGTGTACGGCAGCGATGCGTTGTGTGGCATCGGGGCCAGTTCGTTGTTCCAGAAGGCGTGTGAAGGATTGCGCATTTGCGCGGCCAGATAGACAAGCAAGGCCGCCATGGGGATGGCCCACCACCAGTTCCAAGCGCGTTGTGGAGAGAAAACGGCCAGCAACGCCGCCAGTGCGGTGAGGCATTGGAGGATCGTCCACGCCCATTCCTCCGTGGAGCCAAACATCCACGGCGCGATCAACAGGAGCAGGCCGATGACCAGCCGGCCGAGACGTTCGGGCAAGCTGCCGCCCTTGCGGTGCATGGCGTGAGGACTTTGAATGGCACCGTGAGTCGGATGTTCAATTGATTGTCCCGTCAACCGCATTGGGTCTCAGGCAGTCGGCTTCGCGGCGGTTTCCGTCTTTCTGTAGTAGCGATTGTAATGGCTGGAAGCGTACGGATAGTAGTAGCCGTGCTTCTGCAAATCTATGCTGTTCATCACGGCACCGAACAACGGCACACTGGACTCGGCCAGTTTCTGCAAGGCGCGTCCGAGAATGCCGCGGCGAATCTTGCCAAATTGCACAACAAAGACGACGCCATCGGCATGGGGCAACAGAATCAACGGGTCGCTGACGACCGTGACCGGCGCGCTATCAACAATGATGCGCTGGTAGCGTCCTCGCATGGTCTCCAGTAGTTGGCGGAGGCGGTCGGTGCCAAGCAGTTCCGGTGGGTTGGGTGGAACGCGCCCGGAAAAGATGACGTCGAGGTTCGGCACATCCGAGTGATGAATCACTTCGTCCAACGAAACTGAATCGACGAGAAACTTCGAAAGGCCGTCGCTCAACTCTTTCTTAAAAGCGTGGTGTTGGCTGGGGTGGCGCAGGTCGGCATCCACCAGCAAGGTGCGTTCGTTGTTGTTAGCGAACACCAGCGCCGTGTTCAGCGCAACGAAGGATTTGCCCTCGGCCGGAATCGAGCTGGTAACAAGGATGACTTTTGCATCCTTCGCGCTGGGGCTGAGAAAAAGACTGGCGCGCAGATTGCGAAACGCTTCCGCCCCCATTGAGTGCGGCTGGGTCACGATGATCCGAGCGGCTTCGGCCTGCGGTTTCGGATGAATCCGGGGCACGTTGCAGAGCAGCGGCACGCCAAACGCCTCAATGTCATCGTGCAACTTGACCCGGTCATCGTACGTGTGCACGACGAAACACAGCCCGAACCCCACCGCCACACTCAGCAGGACGCCGATGACCAGGATGCGCTGGCGGTCCGGTTTGTACGGCCCGCCGGGCACCGCGGCCGGCTCGATGAGGCGGATGTTGTTCTTCTCCATCTTGCCGGCAACGCTGGCTTCTTTCATGCGGGTGAGCATGGTGTTGTAGAGTTGGCGGTCGGCCTCGACGTTGCGTTTCAGAAGATTGTACTCCGTGAGTTTACGGTCGAGAGCAAGCGCCTGCTTCTCCTGTTCCTGCAACGCCTTGCGCAAGCTCTCCTCCTGCGCTGTCGCGGTGATGTGTAGCGCTTTCACGGCTTGAATGGCATCGTCGCACGCTTTCTTCAGTTTCTCCTGGATTTCGTTCACTTCCGCCACGGCAGCGATCATGGTCGGATATTTCTCCTTGTACCGCTGACGGAGGGCGACGAGGGCGACTTGTTTCTCGGCCAACTGCTGGCGAAACAACGCCACCGTCTTGTCAGCACCGACAGCCGCAATGGTCGCGGGATCCTGACCGGCTTTCAGGAGGGCTTCCATTTGGTTCCATTCGTTCTCGGCGGAGAGCCGTTCCGTGTGAGCCTTGGTCAGTGCGGTATTAAGCGCCTTGAGTTTGTCGGTCACAATGTTCTGATTGTCCTCCAGCGACACGGCGTGGACGCGTTCGCGGTAGTCCTGCAAAGCCGCCTCGGACTTCTCCAGCTTCGGTTTTACCTCGTCAATCTGCTCGCGCAACCAGTTCAACGCATCGCTGGAGGCCGACATGCGTTGGGCCACGTTCAGGCGGATGAACTCCTGCGCGACTCCGTTGGCCACGATCGCAGCAATCTGCGGGTTCACATGTTCGAAATTCACGTCCACCACCCGCGGCGCGTCACGCTGCGGTTTCGCGGACACGCCCCCTTGAACCATCGCGGCAAAATCCGCGTTCGACACGGCGCCGGGCATGAAGTCCGGGTTCTGGTCAAGACGCAGGGACTTCACCACCTGCTCGGCAAGGGGACGACTCTGGAGGACGCGGACCTGCGTGTTGATGGCAGCAAGCGTGTCCCAGTCGCGGAAATTGGAACCGACAAATTCCTGAATGTTCAGAATCTTGACCGTGTCAGCTTCAATCAGAATCCGCGCGGTAGCCCGATAGATAGGCGTTTGTTTCGAGAGCCACAGCAGCGTGGCGCTCATGCCGACGACAACGACGGTCAACAAAATCCACTTCCGTTCCCAGAGCATCTGCACGCCGCCGCGCCAACCCGCCGCCGCGCTCGCGGGCAACCGACGAATGATGGAAGCGGAAACTGGCATGGTCAGAACAGGGTTTCGGGCACCGACACGATATCGCCCGGTTCCAGTGCGATGTCCTTGTTCTTATCACCACTGCGAATGATGTCGGAGATATTGACAAGTATCTTCTTCTGCTTGCTGCCTTCGCCGCGGATGACGGTGATCTTGCTTTGGGCCGCCAGATCGGTGAAGCCGCCGGCGCGGGCAATCAGTTGAAGAATAGTGAGTGTTTCGTTGGCGGGAATGTCGTAGGAGCCGGGCATTTTGACCTGCCCGATGATAATAACGCGCTGCGCACTGGAGGCCTCGACCGCAACGGTCACGCGCGGAGCCACGAGGTAGTCCTTACCGAGCATTGCGGTGAGTTTGTCCTGAACCTCGGCGGCGGTCAATCCCACCACGGCGATGGAGCCGAGCAACGGATAACTGATGCTGCCGGTTTGGTTCACGCGGACTTTCAGGCAGAGATCTGCTTCGCGATACACATTGATATCGAGCAGGTCGGAAGGCTGGATGCGATACTCCGTGACGGGAGGTTTCGACGGCGGCGCCGCGATCGCGCCGAGAACAACCAACAGACCCACAAACCAGCCCAAAGTGCGGCCAAGATGTCGGCCGGCGCCGACCACTACGGTCGCCAGGTTAGAAGTGCACACGGGCATGAATACTGGCTAGCAGCTTGTCGGGCTTAAGACAATGAGAGAGTGTGTGGAATCGAGAGTTCCGGGACTGTCATCCACAATGGTGTCTCGATTTTGACCAAACCTTTG
>Ga0233425_10000328_pt1 | contig 124456 bp, 81 predicted proteins | sample Watercolumn_Towu_2_FD_181712 | JGI IMG/M metagenome (GOLD analysis project Ga0233425, IMG submission 181712) | Freshwater microbial communities from Lake Towuti, South Sulawesi, Indonesia - Watercolumn_Towuti2014_140_MG | ecosystem: Environmental > Aquatic > Freshwater > Lake | place...
CAACATCAAGGCGGCGGACCTCTGCGGGCACGACGGCGACCCGAAGGGAAAGGCGGCGGTGGCGGCGCGCATCGACAAGGCCATGTCCATCGTGAAGAGGGACCTGCCCGATGTGGCGTACCTCGCGCTGACCGCGGACCACTCGACGCCCTGCTGCGTCAAGGACCACACCGGAGACCCGGTGCCGCTGGTCATATACGGCAAGGGCGTCCGGACGGACAGGGTGCGGACTTTCGACGAGATCGCCTGCGCCGAGGGCGGGCTCGGAAGGCTCCGGGGCGTCGACCTCTTGCCTGTTCTAATGGACCTGACGGGACGCGCCGAGAAGTTCGGGGCGTAGTCCGTGAGACGTGAACCGAGGAACTGGCGTACCGTCTTCCCCGGCTCACGGCTCACGGTTCACGGTTCACGGATTTCCATCCCGGCTCACGGCTGCCGGTTCACGGCCCACGGTTCACGGTCCCCGCACCCTCGACAATTGCGACAATACGCTTATTAGCCCCCCGCCAAATCCGCAAGGGATGGTGGACGCCCCCCCGCCGGAGATGATCTCCGCGAGCGACCTCGACCGCTACGGCTACTGCCCGCTGAGCTGGTGGCTCGGCCGGCAGGGCAACGAGGCCCAGGGCGCAGGCGTCAGGGAGGGCGAGGAGAAGCACCGCCGGGCCGGAGAGGTGCTCGAGAGCGCCCGGCTCGAGGACGCCTCCGCCCGCCAGTCCGAGGTCGGGGTGATGTGGTTCGCCGTCATCGCGACCATACTGGGCATGGTGGGCATCACGCTCCTGCCGTTCTCGTACTCGGACGTCTTCGCCCGGATGCTCACGGTCGTCTCGCTCATTTGGCTCCTGGCGGCGGCGTTCTTCCTCTTCCGCTCGGAGACCATTCCCGTCAAGGAGGAGAAGACGCGCTACGAGGCGCTCATAATGATCTTCGGCATGGTTGCGGCGATACTGACCATCGCCGCCATATCGCTTGCCGTCATAGTCGATCCGCTCGTGGCCCGGTTCCTGGAGATGCTGGCCCTCGCCTGGCTCATCGGCGCCTCGCTCTTCTTCTACAGCTCGCTCCGGAAGCGCTCGAAGGCCGCGGCGGCCAAGAGGAGCCAGGGCGTCGACGAGAAATCCACGGTGGAGTACGTCGACACCCTGCATGCGAAGGACGCCGCCCTGCCCGGCATGCTCGTGTCCGACAAATACGGCCTCCAGGGCCGGCCGGACATCATCCTGCTCAAGGACGGCGAGCACATCCCGGTCGAGATAAAGACCGGGCGCACGCCGAGGGGCGCGCTGTTCTCGCACGTGCTCCAGCTCTCTGCCTACCTGCTGCTTGTCGAGGAGCTGTACGGGAAGCCGCCGCCCTACGGCCTCATCCGCTACTCCGAGCGGGAGGACAAGGTGGAATGGACGCAGGAAACGCGCATGCTGGTCGTCTTCAAGATGCAGGAAATGCGCGAGAAGCTGAAGGCGGGCGGCGTCCACCGCAACCACAACCGGCCCGGCAAGTGCCAGAACTGCTCGCGGAGGGGGGCGTGTCCGGAGAGGCTGGCGTGAAGAAAGATGGCAGGAAGGCAACAAGGCAGCAAGGCAGGAAGGGGGGACGGCGGTGCCCGTCCCTTGCTGCCTTCCTGCCTTTCTGCCTTCTCCCCTAGTGCTTCGCGTCCTTGACGTGCTTCTCGTATGCCCCGTGGTCCAGGAGGTTTCGGAGCTCGTCGGCGGATTTGGGCTTGATCACTACCATCCAGCCGTCGCCGTAGGGCGACTTGTTGACCAGCTCCGGGTTCTTCGAGAGCTTGTCGTTTATCTCCATGACGGTCCCGCTCACCGGCGAGTAGAGGTCCGAGGCGGATTTGACCGATTCGATGACGCCCATCTCCTTGCCCTGGACGACCTCGGTGCCGACCTTGGGCAGCTCCACGAAGACGATGTCGCTGAGCTCGCCCTGGGCAAAGTCGCTCAGCCCGGCGCGGACGCGGTCCTTCTCGTGGCGGGCCCACTCGTGGGTCTTGGTGTAATGCAAATCCTTTGGAATCTCGACCATCGGCTTCACCCCTCTTCGGCTTCGGTTGCCCTCGGTTGGGCCCAATTGCATTGTTGGAGAAAAAGCTTTCCATCCAAAGGCTCCAAACGCTTTTAACCCGGCAGGCCCTTTTTGGGGCGATGGCGGACCTCACCGTCGATATCGCCGGGCTCCGGCTGGACAACCCCTTCATCCTCGCCTCGGGCATATGGGGCGAGACCGGGGCGACGCTTGCCCGGGCCCTGCGCGCCGGCGCCGGCGCGGTCGTGACCAAGTCCATCGGCCTGGAGCCCCGCGCGGGCTACTCCAATCCCACCATCGTCGAGGTGCCCGGGGGGTTCATAAACGCCATGGGTTTGCCCAACCCGGGCATCGAGGCCTACGCGGAGGAGCTCGAGGCGGCGCTCCGGCCCGGAAGGCCGGTCATAGGCTCGATATTCGGCGCCGACGCCGGAGAGTTCGTGGCGCTCGCGCGCCGGATGGAAAAAATGGGCGTCCACGCGCTGGAGCTCAACCTCAGCTGCCCCCACGCCAAGGGTTACGGCGCCCAGCTGGGCCAGGACCCGGACATCACCCGGAAGATCTCGGCCGCAGTGAAGGATGCGGTCAAGATACCCGTCTTTGTCAAGCTCACTCCGAACGTCGCCTCCATAGCGGCGATAGGCAGGGCGGCCGAATCCGGAGGGGCCGACGGCCTATGCGCCATAAACACGCTCAAGGGGATGGCCATCGACCTGGACCTCCGCCGGCCGGTCTTGAGCCACGGCTCCGGAGGCTACAGCGGCCCGGCCATCAAGCCGGTGGGGATAGCCTGCGTCTGGGACCTGTACGAGGCCGTGAAGATACCGATAATCGGGATGGGCGGGATATCGGGCGGGGAGGATGCGGCCGAGTACCTCCTGGCCGGGGCGACGGCGATGCAGGTCGGGAGCATCGTCTACAGGAAGCGGGACCATGCCTTCCGCGACCTCTGCCGGGAACTGGACCGGTTCCTGTCCGCGCGGAAATGCCGCTCCGCAAGGGCGCTTACCGGCAGGGCGCACGGGAGGCCCTGACATGACGCACCGCCCCCTTCACCGGCCGCGCATCGTGACCATCTGCGAGCGCAAGGCGGAGACGCCCCTCGTCACGGTCCTGCGCTGGAAGGACGCCGCGAATGCCAGGCCCGGCCAGTACGTCATGGTCTGGGTGCCGGGCGTCGACGAGATACCGATGAGCCTCTGCGATACCGGCGACCTGAAGGGCATCGCCGTCCACGCCAAGGGCGAGGCGACGGCGGCGCTCGTCAGGCTGAAGAAAGGGGACCGGATAGGCATCCGCGGGCCGTACGGCCACGGCTTCCGCCACAGGCCCGGCAAATGCCTCGTCGTGGCCGGCGGCACGGGTATCGCCTGCCTTGCGCCGCTGGTCGAGAAGCTCGCCCGGCGCTGGCCCCGCCCCAGCGTCGTCATAGGCGCGAAAACGAAGGCGGAGCTGCTGTTTGTCGACCGCATGCGCAGGAGCGGTGCCGAGGTCGTGGTCACCACCGACGACGGGAGCGCCGGCCGGAAGGGGTTCGCCACGGACGCCGCCTACGAGCTCCTGAACCGCAACCGCTACACGGCGGTCTACTCGTGCGGCCCCGAGAAGATGATGCGCATCACGGCCTCATTGGCCCAGTGCCAGTCGGCCCCCGTCCAGCTCTCGCTGGAGCGCTACATGAAGTGCGGCATCGGCATCTGCGACTCGTGCGCGATGGGCGGGCTCCACATATGCATCGAGGGGCCGGTGCTGGACTCGCGGCGCGTCGTGGGTCTGCCCGAGTTCGGGGTCTTCCGCCGCGACGCGTGCGGGCGGAAGGAGAAGATATAGGAGAGCCCCGATGAGACTTCTCTTCGAGCTTTCCGGCGAGCACCCGGCCCTGCCGTCGGCCGAGGCGGAGGCCGTGGCATCCTCGGTCGACCCCGGGACGCGCCGTTTCCTTTCCGAGCCGGGGCTTTTGGGCCTGGAGCTTCCCCGCCGCCGCGATTTTCCCCTCGAGCGGCTGGCCTACACCCACGCCATCCACCGGCACCTCTTCTCCTGCCCCGTCGAGGTCGCCGTGGAGATGCTCCGCTCCGTGAGGCTGGGCGAGGGCTCCGTCTGCCTGCGGGTCAGGTCCATCGGAAAGGCCCTTGCGGGGCCGGAGAAGGTGGCGCTCGAAAAGAGGCTCGGCGGGGTGCTCGGCGAAAGGCACCGCATCAACCTGGGCCGGCCCGACATCAAGGTCCGCGTCTTCGTCTCGGACAAGGCCCATGCCGGCGCCACGCTCTTCGAGCAGGACAAGCGCGCCATAGAGGGCCGCCGGCCGGTGAAGCGGCCGTTCTTCTCGCCCATAACGCTCCACCCGAAGCTGGCGCGCTCGCTCGTGAACCTCTCGCGGGTGCCCAACGGCGGGCGCGTGCTGGACCCGTTCTGCGGGACGGGGGGTATACTCATCGAGGCCGGGCTCATGGGCATGCGCGTCGCCGGCTCCGACATCGACTGGACAATGGTCGAGGGCGCCCGCCAGAACCTCGGCCACTACGGCATCGCCGAGGCGCGCCTTTTCCAGTCGGACATCGGAGAGGTGCCGCTCTCCATCGGCGAGCTCGAGGTGGACGCGGTCGTGACCGACGTCCCGTACGGCCGGGCCTCGGGCACCCGGGGGGAGAAGGTGGCCGGCATATACGGAAGGCTCTTCGGCACTGCCTCGTCGCTTCTGGGCTCGGGGAAGAGGCTGGTGGTGGCCGTCCACGACCCGGCCCTGATGCCGGCCCACGCCGATTTCAAGCTGGCGCAGAGCTTCGAGGCGAGGGTGCACCGGAGCCTGACGAGGAACCTGATGGTTTTCGAGAAGCGGTGACCGCCTTTATAAACCGACAATCGTTAAATAGCCTCCAACCCAATATGAATCGGGGGAGAATGGACCTTTCCCGGCTGCGGAAATGGTGCCAGGCCAATATCGTGGTCCCGGGGCTCCTGGCGCTCGACGGGAACAACACCACCTACGGCCCGACCTGCCACATGCCGGCGCCCAGACCCGACGAGGCCACCACTTTGGGGGACAGCAACTGGGCGATATTCCTCCTGATGGCCGCGGCGATACTTCTCACGCTGGGCATCCTGCTGTTCTTCAGGCGCCGGCGGCTGAAGCGGGCGCTGGACCGCCAGGTCGAGAAGGGAAACCTCACGCACGAAGAACGCAGAAGGCTGGGGTGAGCGGGTGGAAGCGCGCCGGTTGAGGGAGTGGTGCTACTTCAACATCATCGCCCCCGGCCTCCTGGCGCTCGACGGCAACAACTCGACCTACAGGGGCCCGACCTGCCATGCCCCACCCGCCCCCAACCCGCTCCAGGCAGACTATTACACAGGCACGCCGCTGGGAGTCCTGGTAATGCTCACATTCGTCATCGCGGCGACACTGGGCGTCCTGCTCCTGCTCCGGCGCCGGCGAAGGAGGCTGGCGCTCGAGCGCCAGCTCCGTAGCGGGACCATCACGCCCGAAGAGCGGGACAGATTGGGGTGAGCCGCTGGAACTCGAGCAGCTAGTCTTCGAGGTCACCCGCAAATGCGGCCTCTCGTGCGGGTTCTGCTACAACGTCTGGAAGGCCGGCGGGGGCCAGCCCCCGCCGAACGAGATGTCGCCTGCCGATTATCGCGCCCTTGCCGCCTCGCTGCCGAAGGCCGGCATCTACGCGCTTTCGGGCGGGGAGCCGCTCCTGCGATCGGACATTTTGGAGATAGCCGATATCCTGCGCCCCGGATGCCGGACGATGACCCTGCTCACCTCGGGCATGGACCTTTCGCCCGCCCTCGCAAAAGGTATCGCCGCGCGAGACATCTGGACGCAGCTCCCGGTCCACGGGCTGAAAGCGGCGCACGACCGGGCCTGCGGGCGGGAGGGCGCGTTCCGCGCGCTCGTCGGCGCGTTCGCAACGCTCAAGGAGCACGGGGCCCGGTACTCGACCTCGACCGTCGCCAGCCGGGAGAACCTGGGGCAGCTCCGGGACATCCTCGAGTTTGCGGTGGCGATGGGCTCCCGCTACCTTCTGCTGATAAGGTTCCTCCCCGGCGGCGCCGGGCTGAAGAGGACGGACCTGCTCCTCGGCCCGGAAGAGACGCAACGGGCATACGACATCCTCGACGAGGTATGCGGCTACTATGGACTAAGGGGCGGCGTGGGCGTCCCGAACCTGCCCTGCATGATAGACGAGAAAAGGTACCGGCACATAGATCTTTCAACCTGCGGCGCCGGAAAGAGGTGGTTCGTCGTGGGTCCGTCGGGCGAGCTCCGGCTCTGCAACCATTCGCCGACGGTCTACGGGAACCTCCTGCACCGGCCGCTCGACGAGATACTGGCACACCCCGTTCTCCGGGACTTTGCCGCCGACCGGGTCTTTCCGGCGGCCTGCGCCGGCTGCGAGCGCGTCGCCGCCTGCCGCGGCGGCTGCCGGGCGGCGGCGGAGACCTTGCACGGCGACCTCAGGGGCTTGGACCCGTTGTATGACGAACGCCTCCGGTCCGCCCATTCCAGCCCGGCCGGCCACCGCAACCAATAAGACACCCGACGCCAAATCCGCATCGTGATATCGGCCGTCGAATACACCCCCGCGCGCCAACTCAGCGCGGCGGCGCTCTCGCTCTTTTCGATGATGAATGTCCTCGTTGTGGCCGCCGCGCTGGTGGCGGGCCACTTCGCCAATATCCCCGCCTGGGAGAGCTGGTCGGTCATCATCCTGATCATCGTCCTCGTCGACGTGGGCGCCTATTCGGCGTTCCTGCGCGGCAACGTTCTTTCGGACACGCTCAGCTTCCGGTTCAACCTGCCGGTCGCCGGCCATGCCGAGGGGGTGGCCGCGTACAAGAGGCTCGTGGCCGAAACGGAGCGCCACCTGTCGAGGAACCGGCTGACGGTTGCGGCCCGCAACACAAGCTCCCGCCTGCCCGGAAGGCCCGGGTCGCTCTCGAACGAGTTCCAGCTCAGCGGCACGGACATGACGCTCCGGCTCTATTGCAGGGGGAGAGGGCCGCGATGCATCGTCTTCTCGATAGGCCCCGTCCCGGATGAAAGATCGCCCGTCGCCCGCAGACTGCTGTCGGGGCTCCGGGAGGAGCTGCTGCGCAACGATTATTAATCACCCTGCGGATATCCATGGCTAAAGTCCCGCCAAGGAGCAGGGCCGGCATGGCGATGTCCTCATCCGTTTCGGAAAGCGCGCAACCAGTCCCGCACGGGGGCGGGAGCATCATCGAGGCCCGGGAGCTTTGCAAGACGTTCGGTTCCGCGAGGGCCGTCCGTTCCGTCTCGTTCTCCGTCGGCCGGGGGGAGATATTCGGCTTCTTCGGGCCCAACGGCGCCGGCAAGACCACAACCATCCGCCTGCTCTGCGGCCACACGCCTCCCACATCAGGCTCGGCGACCGTCTGTGGGGTCGACCTCTGCCGCGAGCCGACCGGCGTCCGGCGCAACCTCGCCATGATGCAGGAGGAGGTCAGCTATTACGAGAGGATGACGCCCGCCTCCTACCTCCGGTTCTTCGCGGGGATGGCCGGGTTCTCGGCCGGGACGGCGCGGGAGCGAATCGAGAAGGCCGTGACACTGGCCGAGACCGGCGCTTTCATGGACAAGCCCATCTCGGTGCTCTCGCACGGGCAGAGGCAGAAGGTCTCCATCGCCAGGGTGCTGCTCAGCGACGTCCCGGTGATGTTCCTGGACGAGCCGTTCCAGGGCATCGACATCGTCCACCGCAAGGCGCTCCGGGAGCATCTGCGCCGGTTCGTCGCGGAGAAAGGCACGGTCTTCTTCACCTCCCACAACCTGATAGAGGCGGAGCACATAGTGGACCGGTTCGCGTTCATAGACTCGGGGAGCCTCCTGACCATCGGCACCGCCCGCGAGCTGCGCGACCGCTACCTCCTCCCGTCCTACTCGCTCCGGGTTTCGGACCCCGCCCGGGCCCAGAGGGTCCTGGCAGACGGCCTGGGCGCGCCCGAGTGCGTCATCAAGGGCGACGAGGTCGTGCTGACCCTGAAGGACGCGGCCGACGCTCCCAAGGTGGCGGTCCTCCTGGGCACCGCCGGCATATCGCTCCTCGAGATGAAGCAGCTGGGCACGATGGAGGAGGTCTTTCTGCGGATGCGAAAGGAGGCGGGCAGATGAGCGCGCCATTGCCGCCCCGGAGGCTTTGGCTCATTCTGGCCATCGTAGGCCGGGACCTCCGCCAGATTCACCGCCACGGCCTGCCCGCCCTGCTGGCCCTCACGGTGCTCCTGCTCCTCATGGGGGTGGTGCTGTTCTCGATGGTCGGCGGCCAGTTCCGCAAGACCGGGGTCCCGGACTGGACGGGACCGGTCCTGACCGAGGGAGGGGGGGAGGGGCTCTCGGCCGAGATTTCCGCCGACGTGCTGGCCGGACCGGCGCCACTCCCCGTCAATTTCACGAGCGGCGTGTCGGGCGGCACGCCCCCGTACAGCTATTCCTGGAACGCGGGAGCGGGCCTGTCGTCCGACGCGCCCGGCCCCGCGCTCACCTATCCTTCGGCCGGGAGCTACGAGTGCGTCCTGACGGTCCGGGATTCGACCGGCGAGAACTTCACGGCCCCCGCGCTGAGAATCCTGGTCACGGACGCCGCGCCCGTGGAGCTGCGCGCCGCCATCTCCGTCAACCGCTCGGAGGGGGGGGCGCCCCTCTCGGTCGCCTTCCGCGCCGCCGTCGCCGGCGGGACGCCGCCCTACACATTCGCCTGGGAGCTCGGCGACGGGAACACCTCCGCCCTCCCGTCGCCCGCAGCCGTGTACGGCACCCCCGGAGAGCGGACCGCCTCACTGGTCGTGCGGGACTCCTTTGGGAACACCACCAGGTCCAACAACATCACGATATCGGCGCAGGGCGGGGGCGAAGGGGGGCTCCCGTTCAACCTGCTCGACGTCGTGTACGGCTTCTGCGTCCTGGTCACGATGTTCCTGGTCCCGGCCGCTTTCTCGGCGGGCTACGTGCACGAGATGCGCAAAGGGACGGTCCGGACCCTCGCCTGCTACCCCGTTGGAGTCCTCGAGATAACCGCCGCCAAGCTGGTCTTTGCCGCCATCGCCGGTCTCGCGCTCTCGCTGGTCGCCGGCTTCCTGCCCGCGCTGGGCTCGATGAAGCCGGCGGGGGAGGTCTTCGGCATATTCATCACAGCCTACGCCCTGACCATGGCCACCGTTGCGGTCGGGGCCCTTTCGGCCTGCGCCCTCACGAGGTTCACGAAGCGGATGTATCTTCGGCCCACGAGTCCCCCGGTCCTGCTCGTGGCGCTCTCGTTCCTCCTCACGACCGGCATCGTCGGGGGAATCTTCGGCGTCCTGAAGCTCCTCGGAATGGATATCGACCCGGCCGGGATGGTGCGGTCGTTCATGCCTCTGATAACGCTCTCACCCTACCACCTCGGAGGCGCCGCTCTCTCGGCGGCGCTCGGCGGCGGCGGCTCCCCGCCCTATTTCGTGTTGGTCCTGCCGGCGGTGCTCCTGGCCGCCGGGACGTGGATGACGGGGCGGGTCTATCCCGACATCTACGAGAAGGAATGAAAGGACAAGGCGCCATGCAAAGAATCGTCAGGGCTTCCGGAGGCCCTGCTCCCGGAGCGCCCCCGAGCCTGCGAAGCGGTCCGTCCTCGTGTCTATCCCCTCGATGAACGCCAGGCCCGTGAGGCCGCCGTATTCGGCGCGGATGGCGATCTGGTGGTCGGAGGGGCGAAGGCCGACGACGCGCACCTGCGAGCACCGGTGCGGTGTGATGAGGACCTCGTCGTTGTACTCGGCCACCCACTCGGCGTCCACCCATTCCTCGTTGCCGTTGACGTCGCGGGCGCGCGCTCCCAGGTAGACAAAATTGTTCACCGCGATGGGGGCGCCCTTCCTTCCGGAGAAGCTCAGCATCCCTATCTCGTCGCGTTCCAGGACGCTTACTGACAACTCCTTGATCGGTCCGAGCATGGGGATACCCGTTTATTTATGATGGTGGTTGGTATTAAACGTTTTCATCCGGGGTGGGCCCTGACCCGCCGCGTATATGTCTTACGTCATAATATTATTTGATATAATAATAGAGGGATTCGGACCCGGTGGCAAAATGGCGGTATCTCAGGTGCGGGCAAGTCACATCCTCGTGAACACCGAGCAGGAAGCCAACAACATTCTGTCGCAAATCAAGGGCGGGAGGAAGTTCGCCGACCTGGCAAGGCAGTTCTCCTCCTGCCCGTCGGGAAAGGAGGGCGGCGACCTCGGTTTCTTCGGCCGGGGCCAGATGGTCCCGGAGTTCGAAAAGGCCGCGTTCTCGATGAAGAAGGGTCAGACGTCGGCCCCGGTGAGGACGCCGTTCGGATACCACATCATAATGGTCACCGATACAAAATGAATCACAAAGCTTAAAGTATCCTGCGAGATACCAGAAATCGTCCCACCTGCAATGGTGGGAGGCGGCCTCATAAGCCGTCAACCGGGGGGATAGTCGGGATGAGCGAGGCCGGTGAAAAGGCAGCGGTCAAGGTCATGAAGGTCGACAGCGGGGACCACAAGGAGGCTCCGCGCATCGGCGTCTACGTCTGCCACTGCGGCCTGAACATCGCCGGCTCGGTCGACTGCCACGCCGTTTCCGAGTTTGCCAAGACGCTCCCCAATGTCGTCATAGCCAGTGACAACCGCTACACCTGCTCCGAACCGGGGCAGGAGCAGATAAAAAAGGAGATCAAGGAGCACAACCTGACCCGCGTCGTCGTGGCGTCGTGCACCCCCCGCCTCCACGAGCCGACGTTCCGCACTGCCTGCAAGGACGCCGGCTTGAACCCGTACCTTTTCGAGATGGCCAACCTGCGCGAGCACTGCTCGTGGGTCCACCTCTACGACCGGGCCGCCGCAACTGAAAAGGCAAAGGACCTGGTCGCAATGGCCGTCGCCCGCGCCGCCCTCCTCGAGCCGCAGGAGGAGGCCGAGGTCCCCGTCATACGCAAGGCCCTCGTAATCGGCGCCGGCGTGGCGGGCATCCAGGCCTCGCTCGACCTGGCCCAGGCCGGCTACAAGGTGTACCTCATAGAGAAGGACCCGAGCATCGGCGGCAAGATGGCCCAGATAGACAAGACGTTCCCGACGATGGACTGCTCGATATGCATCCTGGCGCCGAAAATGGCGGAAGCAGGCCGCCACCCCAACATCACGCTTTTGGCCTACAGCGACGTCACGGACGTCAAGGGCTACATCGGCAACTTCAAGGTCACCGTCAAGAAGCACCCCCGCTACGTCACGAAGGACTGCACCGCCTGCGGCGACTGCTCAAAGGTCTGCCCCGTCGTCCTGCCCAACGAGTTCGACATCGGTCTGGCCTCGCGGCGGGCGATCTACTCGCCCTTCGCCCAGGCCGTCCCGTCGACCTACCTGGTCGACATAAAGAACTGCCTCGGCCCGGTCGTGTGCCGCAAATGCGTCGACAAGTGCGAACGAAAGGCCATCAACTTCGACATGCAGGAGGAGACGCTCGAACTGGACGTGGGCACCATCATCGTAGCAACGGGCGTCGACGCCTTCGACCCCAGCGCCCTCAAGGACTACGCCTACGGCACGTACCCCAACGTCATCACCTCGCTCGAGTTCGAGCGGCTGATAAACGCCGGCGGCCCATCTGGCGGCAAGCTCGTGCGGCCGTCGGACATGGCGATACCGGCCGACGTGGCGTTCATCCAGTGCGTCGGCTCGCGCAAGAGGGTGAACGAGAAGGGCCATCCCTACTGCTCCAACATCTGCTGCATGAACACCATCAAGGACGCCCTGCTCATCAAGGAGCACTGGCCGGAGACGAAGATAACGGTCTACTACATGGACATCCGGGCCTTCGGCAAGGGCTTCGAGGACCTCTACAACCGGGCCAAGGAGCACGGCGTCAAGTTCATCCGGGGCCTCCCGGCCGAGGTGGAGCAGGACGGCACGACGATGGACCTGACGATACGCTCCGAGGACACGGACTCGGGCAGGATGCTCACGCGCAGGTACGGCCTCGTCGTACTTTCGATAGGCATCGAACCGCGCTCCGACAACGACGTCGTGCAGAAGCTTCTGACGCTATCGAGGACATCGGACGGCTTTTTCCTCGAGGCCCACCCGAAGCTCCGGCCGGTCGATGCTCCCACGCCGGGCATCTTCCTGTGCGGCTGCGCCGAGGGCCCGAAGGACATCAAGGACAGCGTGACCCAGGCCTCGGCCGCGGCGGCCCGCGCCAACATCCTGATGGCCCAGGGCAAGGTGCGCGTCGAGGCCCTGACGCCGGTCATCATCGAGGACAAGTGCACCAAGTGCGGGGCCTGCGCCAAGGTCTGCCCCTATCACGCCATCGACTTCGACAAGGCCAAGAAGGAAGTGCCCAAGGTCATAACCGCAGCGTGCGCCGGCTGCGGAACATGCGGGGCCGAGTGCCAGTTCGGAGCCATCTCGATGCGCCATTTCTCCGACGAGAGCATAAACGCCGAGATAGACGCCATCACGGCCGAGGACGCCTGCCGCAAGACCGTGGCGTTCTGCTGCAACTGGTGCTCGTACGCCGGCGCCGACTTCGCCGGCGTGAGCCGCATGCAGTACCCGCCGAACATCCGCATCATAAGGACGATGTGCTCCGGGCGCGTGGCCGAGAAGATGGTCATCCGGGCGTTCCAGCGGGGCGCGGGGGCCGTGCTCGTCGCGGGCTGCCACCTCCAGGACTGCCACTACATCAACGCCAACTACCAGACCCTGAAGCGCGTCGAGAGGCTGTGGAAGAAGCTCGAGCAGAAGGGCATCCGCAAGGAGCGGCTGCAGCTCGCGTGGATAAGCGCCGCCGAGGGCGAAAGATTCGCCAGCAAGGTCAAGGAGATGGCCAAAATCGTGGAGACGGTCACAAAGGAAGAGTGCGACAAGACGGCACAGATACTGGCGAAGCCGTCGAAGACGACGGAATGAGCGATGGCGTTTCCGGAAGCATCATGCCGGTCTCCCGGCATCATTTAATATCCGGTCTACAAGCGCAATGATTCTCTCGGCCCCTGCCTTGTTCCTTGTCCGTACGCCCATCATTCTGACCCGGTTTTCATTTTTATATTCCATATTGGGAATGATATCGAGCCTGAGGTGCCATTTATCCAGAATCAACGATCTGTGACCGGACCCGTCGGTCTCTTCCATCATGTCGATATTTTCTCTCAGCAGGGCCAGTTTGATTCTTTCGTAAAGATCATCGGTCCCGAGTTTGTACGAGCGCCTGAAATAGATGGTCCCGAGATTGAATTGCATAAACAGCGCCAGCGCAGACAAGATCATAATGCCGGCCAGGAAGACCACGAACCTACCGATAAAATCTGGAAGGGATCTTGCATGCGGAGGCGCCGAGAGGACAACGATCATCCCGATGCCCAAGAGGATTACCATTGACCAGGTATAAAGAGTCAGGGGCCATGTGGGTCTGCGTTCCCATTTATTCGGGTCGAGTTCCATCACATTCCGATCGGGCTCCGATACGATCATACCTATGCATGCCACCCAGACCTTTCAATTCACGTTTATCCTTATCTCGTTGGACTTCAACGTACCTTTCCAATATGGAACCGTTATATCCGGATAGGTGGATTTACACCAGAGATACACTACCAATTTGTATGTCTCGTTCTGCCGGATGTCCCATAGCTCTTTCGAAACCTGCGCCATGCCGGATATCGATGAATGGGCATTCACCACGGCCAGCTTGTCGTTTGTGAAATAGGAATCCGGAACCGGCTTGACAGCCGGCCCCAGCCATCTCACGCTCGTGTTGTTGCCGGAATGGAAAAGTCGGACCCCTAGACAGGGTTCCGTCCACAGGACCCGCAGATCCGTGTCGCCGGTGTTCGAAAGGATGTATCGTGTCGTCGATGTATCATTTACCGACATGTTGATTGCATCGCCCTCCAGTTCGAGGGATAACCGCCCATCCGCCCCCCAGGAATAAACTGTGATGTAGTGATAGCCGGCTGTTCCTGCCGCAATCAGCATCGCGACGGCCAGCGCCGTAAAAGCATAGATTCTTCTTGAACGCCTCCTCTCTCTCAATTCCATGGATCCATGTGTGGCTGCGGTCCCTCCCCTCTCCTCGGGAAGGGCGCGGGCCCTGCCAGCCTGCGCAGCAACGATCATGTCAAATGGAATACTGCCGGGCTCACGGAACCTTCTATTGATCTCGACATTACGCAGAAAGGCGGCCTTCCGCTCGTCATCCGTTTTGTATGTGTGCCATTTGTCCATGACGGAAAAATCGGGGTGGTCCTTCAATTTGAAATGCCCGATGATCCTGTCGGCTATCATCGGGTAGGCCTTTTCGCTCTCGCTCCAGTGCAAAAGGATGCTCACCCCGTCGATCAACTGGAGGTCGACAGCCATCCCATAGGAGGTGAAACGCACTCCGGTGATGTCGTTGTATGCAACGAATCCGCCCAGGGGAGTGAACCTCCCGGGAGTTTTGGGCAAAACGAATCCGTTTTCGTATACCTTGAGATGTTCTTTGGTAATCACCTTGAATATCTGGATAAGGAAATACACATCGATGAAGGCCAGAACCACAAAGGCCAACAATACACCACCTGATGGAGAGGCTTCCATATAAACGAAGAGGTAAAATGGCAAAATGGTCAATACCGCAGTCAGGAAACAGACCGAGTACAGGAAGACGGTCAAATCTCCGATCATTGACCAGCGTTTGGATTTTGAAGAATCGAATATCAGCTTCCCTCTTGGATCGGAATCATCATTGCCTGGCATGTCTCCGCCGCCATTTTCCTCAAAGGGACGTCATCGAACAATCGTCCCTGGAAATGATAAATCTATCGTTTTCCGTCCGGGGCCCTCATGCCCGGGGGCTCGCTGAGAATCGGCCGCTAACCAGATATAACCCCCATTCGCATACTCATCCGGTGACATTCCCGGCATGAGCAAGGCCAGTCCAGAGAAGATGGGCGAGCTTCCGCCATTGGCGCCCCGCCCGCTCCTTGCAGCGCTCTTCGTGGTCCTGCTGGCGGCCACCCCTTTCCTGCCGGTGCTGGAGCCGCCGCCCCCCGGGGAGCAGCTCCCGGAGGTCGACGCCGGGGACATCCTCCGGTTCCCCCGGCCTCCGCTCGCCAACGTCACATACGTCGCGAACACCTCCGGCCTCGAGCGCTCCGACAAGTTCTCGCTGGTGTCTCTCCAGGGCGTCGTCAACCGGTACGAGGCCACCGTCTACCTGAACAACGACGACCCGGCCCGGCCCGACCTGGGATGGTTCAACGCCACGTTCCACGGCAGGGACCAGGCCTTCAACTTCACCAACCTGACCGGGCTCGTCCGTGCCTTCAAGGACCGCCTCCGGGGCCTCGTCGTTTACGACGAGGACTTCCCCGACACGATAAACCTGGCGACGACGCTGGCCGGCCTCTACGACCTCCTGATGTGCAACCGGAGCCGGGCCGTTGAGTTCCGTGAGACGTTAGAGCTGCCCATATCATTCGACCTGACCGCGGGCGAGTGGGCGGGCAGGATGCCATCGGGCCTCTTCTACCAGAGGGCATTCGACCGCTATTTCAAGGAGTGCAACCAGAAGACGCTCGCCACCCTCAACCCGCTGCTCTGGAGCTCGCGCGATTTTGCCATATCGCGCAGGCTCTTCTGCTTCTTCCTCAACCCCGGGCCCATCGCGCCGCCCGGCGAGCCGGAGGCGTTCGAGTACATCCTCAAGAGGACGCCGGAGGCGCAGGAGCTCGTCGGATGGATGCGCTCGGACCTCGGCATCGAGGAGAACTACGGGGTGCAGGTCATCTCCAGGCACGGCAAGGTGCTCTTCCCGTGCGAGGATTCGCCCAACCTGAGCTTCACCGGCGCCCTCGCCGGGAAGGAGGGCCAAAGGCCCCAAAACGAGACCGTCGCCGCGCCGGACCTCGAGGACCGCACGTACGTCTGCTTCCTGATGTCCGACGGGGACAACACCGACTACGTCCACCACTTCATGAGGGAGCGCTGGGCGGAGCCATATCGTGGCTCGGTGCCCATCGGGTGGGGGCTCCCGCCGGCCCTTTCCGAGGCCTCCCCGGCAGTGATGGATTACTACTACCGGACGGCCACGGGGAACGACTCGTTCATCGCCGGGAGCTCGGGCGCGGCGATAATGTACCCCGACTTCTACCCTGCAAAGAGGCTCCCCGCCTTCCTCGCCCGGAGCCGGGAGCTCATGGACCGCTCCGGGCTCGAGAGCGTCTGGCTCATCAACTCCTACGCCGCCCACGAGATACCCTACTCGGAGAGGGCGCTCTCGGACTACGTCGATTACCTCCGGCCGTCGGGCATCTTCCTGGACTACGGCGACGTACCCGTCGAAAAACCGGTGTGGATACAGAACGGGCGGTTGAACTCGGGCGTGCCAGTGGCGCGCTCGGTGCACATGTGGGGGAGCCGCGAGAACGCAGTCGCCAAGATGCTCCTCGACGCCGCGGCCAAGCCGGCCGGGCCCTACTTCATCTTCGTCACGGTGCACACCTGGACGATGGGGGTGGAAGACGTCGTCTTGGCGGCCGCCGAGCTCAAGGCGAGCGCGCTGGGGGACGGGTTCGAGTTCGTCTCGCCGGCGGCGTTCTTGCGCCTCATCCAGGTGGACGCGGTGAGGAAGGCCCGGGAATCGCTGGACCGAGCCCGGGGCGACGGGCTGACCTCGGCGCTCGCCGGCGCCGACCTCGACGGGCTCGAAGGGCGCCTCGAGGAGGCGCGCGCCGCCCTGTCGGCACTCGACTATCCGAAGGCCGCCGGCATCGCCTCCGGCGTGGACCGCGAGGCCTCCGCGCTCGTGTCCCAGCGCCAGAGCGCCCTTTTTGCGATGGCCGTGGTCGCCACGGCGGCGGCCTGCGCCGCGGCCCTGTACCTCTACCGCCGGAGAAGGGGCCTCGGGCTGGAGAGGCCGCGCTCCGGGCTGTCCACGGCGGGCCTGCTGCTCGCCGGCACGTTCCTTTTCCTCCAGAGCCAGCACCGGGCCCTCTTCGCCTATTTCTGGGACTGGGCAGTCTTCATCGCCGTCATACCGGCGGCCCTGGCGGCGCTCCCCTACTCTGACATGCTGGGGAAATCCGGCTACGGCGGGGGCGCCCGGACCATGATAGCGGCCGCCAACATCGCGCTGGGGTCGATGCTCCAGCTTGTCACCGGCTGGGCGGCGGTCCTGGTTGCTTTCGGGTATGTCTGCCTTGTCAGGGAGGCGGCCCCGAGGATGCAGGGCGCCCCGGAGCGGGCGCTGCTGCTTGCCGGCGCGTTCGCCGGGGCCTGCGCGCTGCAAAACGCATTCCCGCCCCGGCCGGCGGCCGCGGCCGCAGGCGTCCTCTGGCTGGGGTTCTTCCTGCTCTGGTCGCTGGTGCTCCCGCCGGAGGCTCCGGAGGAGAGGCCGGCGGGGAAGCCCGCCCGGGCCTACCTCGCCCGGCTCAAGGACGGCTATCCCGTCTACATGCCGGCGGCCTTCCTGGCCCTGACGGCGGTGTCGCTCTACCTCACGAAGAAGCACTACCTCATGCTGACCTACATGTCCGCCTCGGCGTACCTGCTCAACCTCGGCGTGATGGTCCCGCTGGGGTCGCTTGCCGTCGCCGCCATCATCGCGCCGCTGGCCGGGAAGCCCTCCCTGCGGACGGCCCAGCCGGCGCTGCTCCTGCTTTCGGGGGCGGGATGGCTGGGCGTGGCGTTCTTTTCGGACCCGTACGTCTCCTCGCTCCTCATCCTGGTGGCCCAGACGTCGATGCTCCTTCTGGCCATCCTGAGCCTCCGGGTGTTCCTCGCCGGAAGGATCGGCGGCGACCGCCTCCCCGAGGTCGGCCGGAACCTGGTCCTCTTGTCCATTGCGGCCAACTTCCTCCTGCTCCTCCCGGTCCTGGTCTACAACCTCTACCTCGGCAAGCTGCCCCTCGGGCTGAACTTCATCATGTACCATTTCCCGCTCCAGTTTTCGCTCTTCCTCTTTTTCGGCGCGCTGCCGTTCACCGTGGCGGCCTACCACTTCCACTCGCGGGACAGGCCGGAAGAGAACTGACGGGTGAACCGGTGAACCGGTGGAACGAACGACGATGCGACGGCCCCGTCTCACCGGTTTACCGGTTTACCGGCTTACCGGTTTACCCATTTTTTACAGGTACTTCGACATCTTCCCCTCTTCGAGGCTCTTGTAGAGCGCCCGGCGCACCTCGGGGTGGCCCATCATGAACAGGGCCGGGTCGATGGTCTCCTCCTTGATGTTGTTCACGATGTCGCAGTTGTTGGTGCACCGGATGCAGAAGAGGTGGCCCTTGAGGCGGCGGCGGAGGTCCCGGGCCCTGTCGCCGAGCCAGAGCTCCTCGATGGGGGCGTCGCGTATGTTCCCGAACGAGTACTTCGGCACGGGCAGCATCAGGCAGGGGTAGACGTTGCCCTTTGCGTCCAGGTACATCGTCTTGTACCCGCCCAGGCAGGGGAACGTCCGCTTGCGCAGGCGGGTCCCGGTCAGGATCTCGCTCGCGCGCTGGTAATAGTAGGCGTAGGCGGGCTCCTTGAGCTTGAGCTCCATCAGGAACTTGACGAACTGGTTCACGGTCTGCTCCGACATCCTCCCGCAGTCGTCATCCCCGGGATTGTAGTAGGGCGACAGGATGGCTGGCGTCAGGTTCACGTGCGGTGTGTGCTCCTTCAGCGTGTTGTAGATGGTCCGGATGTCCTCGATGTTGTGGTCCATGACCACCGTCTCGGTCCCCGTCTCGAAATTGCCGTCGGAGAGCTGGAGCTGCATGAGCTCGTCCAGGGTGGCCATGGCCTTCGTGAACCCGCCCGGCGTCCGGCGTATCTCGTCGTGCTTCTCCCCTATCGCGTCGATGGAGACGTTGACATTGATGAGTATCTTCCTTCCCGGGAGGTCCAAGAGCTCCTTCACGGTGTCCACGACCTTTTGCGTCAGGAAGCCGTTGGTCGGGATGGCCACGAGCTCCAGCTCGGGGCACCGGTCCTTGAGCGCCTTGACGAGCTGGACCAGGTCCCTGCGGACGAAGGGCTCGCCCCCCGTGAGGTTCACCCACTTTATCTTTGACATGAACGGGTCGCCCAGCAGGTGCTCGACCTCGCGCAGGAGAAGCTCGTTTTCGGGCTTGACCTTCCAGATGCCGCACATCCGGCACTTGCTGTTGCAGGCGGTGGTGACCTGATATATGAGAAAGGTTGGCTGCATGCCCTTTCCCAGCCAGCGGTGGGCCCGGAAATTGAGCCCCTTCATGGCCCCGCCGAGGCCCTGTTTATATACTTTCAACCGGACGCCCATGGTCCCGGGCGATGGAATGAGGGACGCTGATATATAGATATCTAAGACACAGAACGGGGGGCAGGAAGGCAGAAAGGCAGGAGGGCAGGAAGGCAGGAAGGCAGGAAGGCAGCAAGGCAGGAAGGGGACGGGGAACGACGGCTCCCCTTTCTCCCTTTCCCCTTGTTGCCTTGCTGCCTTGCTGCCTTTCCCCTTTCCGCCCTGCGCCTTTATATGCGAAACCCGCAAAAATGTTAATAAGGGACAAACGAATAGGGCCAGACCGGCACGGGAGAGTTGGACATGGTCGAGGAAACGGCGGTCGCGAGGCCCCCCTGGTGGAAATCGTTCCTGGTGGGGCTTTTCCTGTTCAGCATGGTCTTCGGGCCGGCCATCGGCATGTTCTTCTATTTCTACCGCCCGATAAGCGTCTACTTCGACTGGTACGTCGGCACGTCGCTCCTCCTGGGCACGGCCATCGGCGTGGGCATGGGCGCGGCCGTGGCGGTCTTGTTCGCGAACAAGGCGAGCGGGTGAGGCCATGAAGACATTCATCCGGCTGATAGTCAACAGCGAGGGGGCAAGCCCGGTCGACATCGCGAGCGCCCTGCAGGAGCTCGGGTTCAGCGCGGCTCTCGGCCAGCACGACTTCGTCTACGACTGGGGCAAGAAGAAGGACATCGCCGTGGAGGTGGTGCTCGGCCTCATCGAGAGGGTCCACCGCCGGCTCAAGGGCATGAACGTCCAATACGAGATCACGACCATAATGTGAGGCCGGCGGGTGCCCGATGCTGATTAGCGTCATCGTCACCATTCGTAACGAGGAACACCATATAAGGGGCCTTCTGGACAGCCTGGCCGTGCAGGAGGGGCCGCTCGAGGTCGTCATAGTCGACGCCCACTCCACGGACGCCACCCAGCCCATCGTCCAGGAGTACTGCCGCCGGCACGATTTCATGGGCCTTTACCTCCAGGGCGGGACGAGGGGCGAGGGACGCAACTTCGCCATCGGGAAGGCGAAGGGGGAGGCGGTGGCGTTCATAGACGGCGACTGCGTGGCCGACCCTGCGTGGCTTCGCGAGATACGTGCCGACCTGAAAGCGGGGCGCGAGATCGTCGCCGGAAAGACCGTGCGCATGGGCCGGCCCCAGTTCGCCCGCCTCTCCCGGGTGGAGCTCTTCTACCAGGGCTTTGACCTCACGTTCCCGAGCTGCAACCTCGCCTACCGGACCACCGTCGTCAAGGAGGCGGGCCTTTTCGATACGAAGTTCCGGACGGCCGAGGATATAGACCTGAACTTTCGGGCCGTGCGCAACGGCCACAAGATACATTACAACGAGCGCGCGGTCGTCTTGCACCACGAGCGGGACACCATGGTGGCGTTCCTCAAGCAGGCCTTCTGGAACGGCTACGGCAGAAAGCAGCTCACCCTCAAGCACGGGCGGCTGTGGAGCAACTACAGCGTCGGCAACATGATCCGGCACGACATGAGCTTCTGGTACCTCGTCCGGACGGTCATCGCCCTTTTGGGCTATGCCACCGCGAAGGCCCGCGAGAGGAAGGAGGATTACGCCGGGTCGGACTAGCCCTGGGGCTTGGAGAGCTTCTCCAGCGCCGCCTTGTCGGCCTCGATGTGCTTGCCGAGGTTGGCCATCATCTTGTCGTAGTCTTCCATCGCCCGGTTGATGTCTCCCAGGACGTCGACGTGGCTGCGGTACCACTCGTCGCGGGCCTCGATGGCCTTCTTGGCCACCTTGACCTCCTCCTCGAGCTCCTCGGCAAGGGCGAAGAGCTTGGCGAAGCGCTCCCGCTCCAGGCGCAGGTCGGTCTCGAGCGCCTTGAGCCGGGGCTCCCAGCCGGACTTGTCGCCGCGCAGGCCGGTCATCTCGATTTCGAGCTCGCGGGTGCGGCGGTCGCGGGATTCCAGCACGTCCTTCAGGCTCTTTATTATCCGGTCCCGGTCAAGAAGGTCGTTTTCGAGGTGGCCGGTCTTCTCCTTGAGGGCCGCCATCTCCTTCTCCTGCTTCTCGTAGGCGTCCCAGAGCTTGGCGAGCCGCTGCCGCTCCTGCTCGTACTTTCCGGCCATGTCCCCTGCCGCCGATTCATTTCCCATTTTCCCCACCGGTCCCGGAACGATTTAGGAATACCGTTTCCGTATAATATCTTTTTGGGACGCCCGTTTGACGGGGCGTGCCCCGCGACGCGCCGGCCCGGAGGGCTTCCGGCGGGCGGGCGGGGGCGTCGGGGCGGGCGCCGCGCCCGCTCCGGCGGCGCGCCGGCGGTACAGGAGCAGGCCCGAGGTGGCCGCGGCCGCGGCCCAAGCCGCGCCCAGGAGCCAGTTTAAGGGAAATCGCGCGGGCGCTGGCGGAGGCGCCGGCTCGACCTCGACGTTCCAGGACCGGGAGGCGGTGGCTTCGCCGTCGCTCACCGTGGCCGTGAGCACGTACGACCCGGTCCGGTTGAACGTGATGCGGACGCGGTGGCCCTCGCCGGCGAGCGACCCGTTCATCGTCCAGGTGGTCTTGAGCGTGTCCGTATCGGGGTCCAGGGGCGTTATGGAGAACTCGCGTGAGCGGCCCCGGTAGACCACCGTGGAGGCCCCGGGAGCGGACGGGCCGATCACGGGGGCCGTGTTGAGGACGCTGACCATCCCGCCCGCCTCGGCCGAGGCGCCGTCCAGGTCCCGGACCCGGAGGGTTATGTTGTAGACGCCCCTCCGGGCAAAGTAGTGGGTCGGGTCCTGCTTGAACGAGCGGGCGCCGTCGCCGAAATCCCAGGTGTAGTTGACCAGCCGGGTGTCCCGGTCGTACGATGTGGAGGTGAAGGCGAAGGGCTGGCCCGTCGTGCCCTCCAGCCGGTCGACGGTGTAGCCGGCAAGCGGCAGGAGGTTCGTTATCCTCACCTCGATCCCGGCGGCGGGGTAGCCCTCCCCGGCCGTCGAGTTGGCCGTAACGGCGTAGCGGTAGGTCCCGGCTAGCAGGTCCCGGTCGACGAAGAGCATGACGGGTGTCCTCCCGGCGAGCCTCCGGCGGCCGTCGTCGAGCTCGTGGTAGACCAGGTAATCTGTTATGGAGCCGGCCCCGATGTTGTCCGGGAGGTCCCAGCTCAGCGTCGCGTCCCGGCCGTCCAGGTAGGACCGCACGTTGGCCGGCGGGGAGGGCCGGTGGGAGGGGATGGCGGAGGCCTCCCCGGACGGGTCGCTCTCGCCGATTATGTTGACGGCCAGGACCTCGTAGAAGTAGGTGAAGTCGTTGTAGATGGACGTGTCATTGTAGGCCGTGGCGTTTTGGAGCTCCGCCGCCAGGCGGGGCGGGTTCCCGGCGGTCCAGCGGAAAAGCCGGTACTTCAACACCGGCATTTCGTAGGCGTGCTCCGGCGGCTCCCACGACAGGACCACCCTCGAGGGCCGGCCCGCGGCCAGAAGGTTTCGGGGCGGAGAGGGGCGAAGGCCGGGCATCGCGGTCCATAACGCCGAGCGCTCGCCCTCGCCGGAGGCGTTCACGGCCGATACCTCGTAGTAGTACAACACGCCGTTGTCGAGCCCCGTGTCCTGGTAGGCGCGGACCCCGGCCGGGAGGCGGCAGGTGACATTGAGCGCCGAGGCGGAGCGCCCGCGGTAGAGGACATAGCCTTCGACGCTGCCAGCGCCCATGTCCGGCTCGTCCCAGTCCAGCGCCGCGGTGTGGTTGCCCGTCGAAAGCCTCACCGCGGGCGGGCCGGGGACGCAGACCGGGGCGAGCCGGGCAAGGAAGACCCCGGTCCCGTTGGAGGCGTTGCCAGCCTGGCCGGGGAGGACGGCCGACGAGGTGGTGCCGGCCAGGCAGAGCATCCCGGCGGCGTCCAGCGCCGCGCCGGCGCAGACGTCGTCGCCCCTGCCGCCGAAATAGCCCTGGTGGAGGACGTGGCGCCTCATCGGGTCCAGCCGGACGGAAAAAAGGTCCCGCCCGCCTGCGAGCGCCCCCTGCTCCGCCGCCGGGGTGGCCGCGAGATTGGGCGAGGTCGTCGTCCCCGCGATGGTCAGGTTGCCCCCGTCGTCGAGGAGCAGGGCGGCGGCGCTCTCGTCGCCGGTTCCGCCGAAGTAGCCGCAGAACGTCAAGTTGCCGCCGGTCGGGTCGAAATGGGCGGCGAAGCAGTCCCAGTAAGCGCAGTAGCCGCCGGCGGCCGGGTGGGAGGTCGCCGGAAGGTTGTAGGAGGTGGTGTCGCCCGCGATGAGGCAACCGCCCGAACCGTCGAGGACCAAGACGTTGCCCACGTCGGTGCCGTGGCCCCCGAAGAACGTCGCAAAATCCAGCGACGCGCCGTCTGGGCCGAGGCAGGCCAGGAAGGCGTCCTGCCCGGAGGCGCGGTCCTGGAAGGCATCGGCCGTCACGGGGAAGTCCCCGGAGGCCGTCGCACCGGTCACGAAAGCGCGCCCCCCGTCATCGCATTGGACCGCCAGCACGTAGTCCATGCCGGTCCCGCCCAGGTAGGTGCAGTACCTCAGGGCCGAGCCGTCGGCGGAGAGCTTGAGGACGAACCCGTCCTGGGAGCTCGCCCCCGCTTTTATGGAGGTCTGGAGGGCGCCGGCCGTGACCGGGAAATCGATGGACACCGTCCCGCCGGCGACGAAGAGGGAGCCGTCCTCCCCGGGCGCCAGCGCGTAGCCGAAGTCCACGTCGTCCCCGCCGAGGAACGTCGAGAACTGGAGCCGGCTCCCGGCCGGGCTGAGCTTGAGCGCAAACGCGTCCCCGTAGCCGTTGTAGCTTCGGTCGAAGGCTCCCCCTGTAGTCGGGAAGTCGAAACCGTACGTGTAGCCGGTGAGGTAGACGAAGCCCGCATCGTCCACCCGGAGGTCGTGGACGAAATCGTTGCCCGAGCTCCCGATGTAGGTCGAAAAGAGGGTGCGCTTCCCGTCGGGGGCGAGCTTGGAGACGAACACATCGAACGTGGAGTCGGGGCCGGCGGAGCGGTTGGCGTAGGCGCCGGCGGTGGCCGGGAAGTCCGCCGAGAGCGTTTCGCCGGCGAGGTAGCCGTTGTTGAAGCGGTCCACCGCCGTCGAGACCGCGTAGTCGTCGCCGCCGCCGCCGAGGACGGCCGTGCTGATGAGGGGGTCGATGACGAGCGGGCGGGAGCTGTCGTAGGGGCCGATGTCGTAGGTGATGCGGCCGCCCTCCCGCACCATCCGGGCGGCCACGGCTGCCCGGCCCGGCCCGGCCTCCTGGAAGACGGCGAAGCCGGCATCCCGGACGGCGCCCGCCGGCGTCTCGAGGACCAGCGTGTCGCCCCGGACCGAGGGCTCGGCCCCGGCGAACTCGAGCCCGACGGCGGACGGGTCGGCGCCGGGGGCCACGACGAACTCGTACTTGAGGCCGCCCCCGCAGTAGAGGAAGCGAAGGTCTACGCCGGGATAGAGCCCGGAGTAGAGCAGCCCTTCATAGGACAGGACGCCCGTCCTCCATTTCGACGGGTCGCTCCCGACAAGGAAATTGGAGGTGCATTCCAAAGGTCCGGTGCCGGCGGGCCGGACCGGGCTAGCGCCGGCGAAGCGCATCGTGTAGGAAGCGGCGCATTCCGGCCCGTTCAGCCAAAACACCACGCCCAGGTCGGAGAAGGCCGCCGACAGCTTTCCGGTCGTGTGGAACCGTATGGAACCGTCGGCGAGCTGGCCGGCGTTCTCGATGAAGCCCGGGGAAAGGAGGGCGGTCGCCGCCGCTGCCGGGACCTGCGCCCTTCGGGCCACCGGGGCCCGCTCCGGGGGCAGGTCCGGCCCGTCCAGCTCCCGGTCCGTGGGCAGTCCGGGCGCCACCGGAACCGGAGGGGCGAGAAGAACAAGCAGTCCCAGAGCCAGCCAGGGCCGGTCCATCGGCCGGAATATGCTCCGGGCGGGTTAGTATAGTTTATGATTCAAGAATGGAAGAATAAAGCGCAGGGCATAGGACGCAGGGCGCAAGGGACGGCTACTGTGAAGAGGGGGCGGCAACGGATTGGTCTTGAGCGATGCCGCTTGCTCTTTGCGACCTTCCGCCATCCGGCTCCCCCCTTGCCCCTTGCCCCTTGCACCTTGCACCTTCACCCTTCACCCTTGTGCCTTATCCCACAAGCCGTGCAAGTATCGCCTTCTGCGCGTGCAGGCGGTTCTCGGCCTGGTCGAACACGAAGCTCTGGGGCCCGTCTATCACGTCGTCCGTGATCTCCAGCCCCCTGTGCGCCGGCAGGCAGTGCAGGACCATGCAGGTCGACTTGGCGCATGCCAGAAGCTTGGAGTTTATCTGGTAGGGCCGGAAGAGATTCTCCTTTTCCTCTTTCTGCGCCTCCTCGCCCATCGAGACCCAGACGTCCGTGTAAATGACGTCGGCCTCCTCGGCCGCCTGGCGGGGGTCCTCCACGACCTCGATCCTGCACCTGTTCTCCCGGCCGGCGTGGACGGCGTACTCGTACAGCTCCGGGTCGGGATGGTAGCCCTTGGGGCAGGCGGCGGTCATGTTCATCCCGACGAACGCCGAGCCCAGGAGCAGCGAGTTGCAGACGTTGTTGCCGTCGCCGACGTAGGCGAGCTTGAGCTTCTCGAACGTGCCCTTCTTCTCCCGGATGGTCAGGAGGTCTGCCATTATCTGGCAGGGGTGCTCCCGGTTGTCGAGCGCGTTGATCACCGGGACGGTGGCGTGCTCGGCGAGCTCCCGCACCACCTTCCAGTCGAACGCCCGGTAGATGATGGCGTCGACGAAGCGGCTCAGCGTGCGCGCCGTGTCCGCCACGGTCTCGCCCCGGCCCATCTGGATGTCCTTGGGGCTCAGGAAGATGCCGTGGCCCCCAAGCTGGGTCATGCCCACCTCGAAAGAGACGCGCGTGCGCGTAGAGGATTTCTCGAATATCATGCCCAGCGTCTTCCCGCGCAGGGGCTCGTAGGGCTGGCCGGTGCGGAGCCACTCCTTGATGTTGGCGGCCATGTCCAGAAGCAGCGGCACCTCGTCCCGGATGTCGATCATCGACAGCAGGTCCTTTTTCATCGGAGCACCTGGGCCGCCATCCGGCTTTATGGATATCAAAGTTTTCATCGGAGAATCCCGTCGCGCTCATCGCGCGGGGCAATCGGGCGATCGGTGAGATCGGTTCAACGGGCAATGTGGGCAATGCGGGACGGACGGGCATGACGTTTCCAGAGCCCCGGGGGGCGCAAACTCTTAATTGCCGCAGGCGGTTTGGGCGGCGGGGGCAGGCCGATGGGTTCCGGGGAGGGCGCGCTCTTCGTCAGGCCGGACGCGGACGGATTCCGGGAACATGTCAGGAGGAACAAGCCCCACTCGCCCGTGGACAAGCGGATGTCCGAGCAGGAGGCGGTGGGAAGGTTCGTCAAGGCCGGCGATTACCTCGCCACCGACCTCTACGGCATGGTCCGGGCCCCGATGTCCCTGGTGCGCGAGGTCATCCGCCAGGCGCCCGGGGACCTCTCCATCGCCGGCCAGGGCGGGATGGACATCGACCTTCTAGTGGCCTCGGGGCTCGTGCGGAGGATCGACAACGTGTACATCGGGCACGAGGTGTTCGGCCTTTCGAACGCCTACCGGCGGCTGGCGGCCTCGGGGAAGGTCGAGGTGACCGAGTGGACCAACGCCGCGCTGGCCTGGAGGTTCAAGGCGGCGGCGATGGGCATCCCGTTCATACCCTCCCGGACGATGCTGGGCACCGACACATTCCAAAAGAGCGCCGCAAGGAGCGGCCCGTGCCCGTTCTCAGGGCAGGAGCTCTGCTTCCTGCCGGCGCTGGCCCCCGACGTCGGCCTCATACACGTCCACCGCTGCGACAAATTCGGAAATGCGCAGATAGACGGCACGGGCGGGCTGGGATTCGAGCTCTCCCGCGCCTCGAGGAGGCTCATCCTGAGCACCGAGAGGATAGTGCCGGAATCGGCCATCCGAAGGAGCCCCGAGAGGACGGTCATACCGCACTACCTGGTCGACGCCGTGGTGGTGGCGCGGTACGGCTCCCATCCGGGCGAGATGTGCTACGAGTATGCCATGGACCGGCCGCGGGTGCAGGAGTACCTGAAGGCGATGGAGACCGAAAAGGGCCAGGAGGCATATCTCGACAGGTACGTCCGGGGCGTCAGATCCCACAAGGAATACCTCGAGCTGGTCGGCGGGGCACGCCAGATGCGGAAGCTCGAGAAGGACTGCCGGGGGAGATGAGATTGATGCGAAAGGTGGCAGGCAATGGGCAGCGGGCAGCGGAGGGAGCGGCCGTTTCGTCCCGGCTCACGGCTCACCGCTCACGGCTGACGGGCGATTATTCCGGTACCGAGCTCCTCATATGCCTTGTCGCGCGCCTCATGGAGAACGGCAAGATGGCGTTCATCGGCACGGGCGTGCCCATGCTGGCGGCGGCTCTCGCCAAGAAGCACCACGCCCCGGGGCTCTTGGCCGTTTTCGAGTTCGGCGGGACGGACCCGGCGCTGGACGTCCTCCCGCTCAATGTCGGGGCGCAGCAGACGTTCCAGCGCGGCATATCGGCCGTCAGCCTCGCCGAGGTCATGGAGGCCGCCCAGCGCGGGTTCCTCGAGTACGGTTTCCTGGGCGCGGCCCAGATAGACCCCTTCGGGAACCTGAACACCACGGCCATCGGGGAGCACGCCCGGCCCAAGGTGCGGCTCCCCGGCAGCGGCGGGGGATGCGACATCGGGGCCCTGTGCTGGAAGACCATCGCACTCGTTCCCAACCACAATGTCCAAAAATTCGTCGAAAAGCTGGACTTCATGACCACGGCCGGCTACCTGGACGGGCCGGGCGCACGCGAGCGGGCCGGCCTGCCCCGGGGCTCCGGGCCGTACCGCGTCGTGAGCAACCTCGCGGTCCTGGACTACGACGAGAAGGGCCGCCGCATGCGGCTCCACTCGCTCAACCCCGGCGTCAGCGTCGACGAGGTGCGCCGAAGCACCGGGTTCGGGCTCATCGTGCCGGACAATGTCGGCCAAAACGGGCCGCCCACGGCCGAGGAGCTGCGCATCCTCCGCAGGGAAGTGGACCCGCACAGGCTGTATATTTAGGACGAAGGCTGGAAGGCAGAAAGGGTGAGAGGCAGCAAGGCAACAAGGCAGCAAGGCAGAAAGGGAGAAGGGCAGAAAGGGGACGGGGAACGACGGCGCCCCTTGCTGCCATGTTGCCTTGCTGCCTTGCTGCCTTGCTGCCTATGCTATTAAATAAACCGACGCCGATTTGTCCCCGTTCGGAATGGCCCTCGTCCACCACCCCAGATACCACGAGCACCGCCAGACCATCGGCCACCCCGAGAAGCCGGAACGGCTGGATGCCGTCGTGGAGCGGTTGAGGAAGGAGGGCCTCTGGAAGGACGTGCTCACCCCGGAGCCGGTGGACCTGAAGCTTCTGGAAAAGGTCCACACTCCAGCCTACATCGGTTCGGTGCGCAACTTCGGCGAGGGCTTCATGGATTCGGACACCTATGTCCGGCCCCAGACCTATTCCATCGCCCTCCTGGCGGCCGGGGGGACTGTGCTTGCGGCCTGCAGGGCGCTGGAGACGGGCAAGCCAACGTTCGCCCTCGTCCGCCCGCCGGGCCACCACGCCGGCTCCTACCATGGCGGCGGGTTTTGCTACTTCAACAACGTCGCAATGGCGGCCGAAGCGCTCCTGCAAAAGGTCCGGAGGGTCGCCATCGTCGACATCGACCTGCACCACGGCAACGGGACCCAGGACATCTTCTATTCCCGGAAGGATGTCTTGTACATCTCGACCCACCAGGGGGGCATCTTCCCGGGCACGGGCCTCCCGGAGGACCTGGGCGACGGCGAGGGGCTCGGGTTCAACATCTGCGTGCCTTTGCCGGGGGGGAGCGGGGACGCCACGTTCGGGCTCTTCACGAAAAAGATACTGCGGCCGGTGCTCGTGAAGTACCGGCCGGACGCGATTTTGGTCAGCTTCGGCGGCGACGCCCACTACATGGACCCGCTGGGCGGGCTCTCGCTGACCTCGCCGGGATACGGGGACCTGGTCAACGAGCTCCTGGGCCTTTCGAGGGAGCTCTGCGGGGGCGCCCTGGCCTTCACGCTCGAGGGCGGGTACCACGTCGGCGCGCTGGCCGAGGTGGTCTCCGGCGCCGTGGCCGCGTTCGACGAAAAGAGGGTGAAGTGCGAGTACGACCGCGGCGGCGACGAGAAGGGCGCCGGGGCATATGCCGTCGAGGACGCCGTCCGGCAGCTGAAGAAATACTGGCCGGTTTGAGATGTACGGGTAAATCGGTAAGCCGGTAAGCCGGTAAACCGGTGAACCGGTAGACCGGTAAGCCGGTGGACCGGCAACGAAGACGAACGGCCGTCCCCCGGTTTACCGGTTCACCGGTTTGCCGGTGTACCCGTCTGCCGTTTTCCTCAGTCGACAATCCCCTTCTTGTGCGGCTTGGCCTTGTTGCGGTCGGCCTCACGCCGTATCTGCGTCTCGAGCTTGGCCATCGCGTCGTCGGTAGCCGAGAAGACGTCCCACCCGAAGGTGGAGGCCAGGTACAGGCCCTTCCGGGTCTGGAGCCTGACCCGGATGGAGTGCTTGGAGACGTCGCCCTTCGTGTTGTGCCTGGCAATGTGCATCGTGAGGACCTGCGGGGCGGCGAAGCTCATTATCCGCTTCATGGCCTTCTCGATTATGGAGTAGATCCCGTCGTAGGTGTCCGGGTCGTGGTCGTCGAGCCCGGTGATGTTGAGGTACATTCCCTCCCGCTCCTTGAGCGAGGTCAGAAACTCCAAAACATCGGTCTGGGCAAGCACGCCCACGGGGCGGTCCTTCTCGGCGATTATTATGGTGGAGATGCGGTTCTCGGCCATCATCTTCAGGGCCTGGGCCACCGTCGCGCCCGGGTCGAGGGTCTTGACCGGAGAGCTCATGACGCTCTTTATCGCTATGTTGAGGTCGACATGGCGTCCGGCTATCTGCGTGTTGCTTTTCTGGCGCCTGCCCTCCACGAGATTCACGATGTCCCGGGCGCCTATGATGCCTGTCAGGAGGCCGTCCTCGTCCACGACCGGGACGCTCCTCTCGTCCAGGGATTTCATGGCCTGCCGGGCCTTCTCGATGTTGTCTTTTTCGCTCACGGTGGTGGGCGCCGGGGTCATTATGTCGGAGACCTTCAACTCGCCTATCTCCTTGACATCGACCAGGTTGCGTATGACGTCGCCGCGGGAGACTATGCCGATTATCTTCGAGCGGTGCGTCACCGGTACGGCCCGCAGGTTGCTCGAAAGGAGCGCCTCGGCGACGTGGGAGACACTGTCCTCCTGGGCTATCTCGGGCGCCGAGACCATGACGGTCCGGGCCTCGGAGCTCAGCGGGAACTGCCGGCGCTTGATGAGCGCGTCGTAGCTCACCATGCCGACGAGCCTGCCGCGCTCCAGAACCGGCAGATCATATACGTCGTTCTTCTTCATGTGGCCGAGTAGCTCGGAGAGCGGCTCGCTGGACTCCGCCGTCACGACCTCGGTGTTCATTATGTCTTTCGCCTTCACGTCCTCGATGCTGAAGAACCTGGCCATTCTCATCACGTGTCCGCATCCCTCATCACGGCGATGCTTTTTAAGGTTGCGCAAAATGCGGTGAACATGCCGCAAGGCGCATGGCGCATGGCTGAGGGGTCGAGGAGCAAGGGGCAAGGAGCAAGGAGCAAGGGGCACGGGAGTGGGAGCGTTGGTCCCATGTCCATTGCGCCCCCGTCCCCTGCGCCCTGCGCCTTGAGCCTTGAGCCTTAACGATTCTGGCCTGATTTGGGCCAGTGTCGCGAACAAATAGCATAAATATATTTATTAGGTGTTATTATATAGACGAAAGGACAGGAAATGGCCGAGAAAAAGGTGGCCGGCAAGCACCCCCGCGAGGGGCTCCAGCCAATGGAGGACTGGGTCCGGGACCAGCCCTTCCTCACCACGGCCGAGATAGAGATACCGCCGAAGCTGGTTGACCAGGTCATAGGCCAGGAGCCGGCCGTGGAGGTCATAAGGAAGGCCGCGGCCCAGAAAAGGCACGTCATGCTCATCGGCGAGCCGGGGACCGGCAAGTCGATGCTCGCCAACGCCATGGCCGAGGTCCTTCCACGCGAGGAGCTCCAGGACATAATGGTCTTCAACAACCCGGACGACAACAACAACCCGCGCGTCCGGTCGGTGCCGGGCGGCAAGGGCAAGGAGATAGTCACCGCCCACAAGCTCGAGGCGCTCAAGAAGAAGAACGAGCGCAGCCAGTTCCTGACCCTCATCGTGGTGCTGGTCGCGGTCGTGGCAATATTCTTCTCCATCACGCCGGACGGGCGCGGGGGTGTCGCCATCAACCCGATGGTGCTCTTCTTCGGCATCGGCGCCGCCGCGATGCTTCTCATCGCCTTCAGGTGGATGGGCCAGAAGCAGGAGACGGCCCTCATCCCCAAGCTGTTGATATCCCATTCGCCCGACGACAAGCCGCCCTTCGTGGACGCCACGGGCTCGCACGCCGGGGCGCTCCTGGGCGACGTCCGCCACGACCCGTTCCAGTCCGGGGGGCTGGAAACGCCGTCCCACGAACGCGTCGAGGCCGGGGCCATCCACCGGGCCCACAAGGGCGTGCTGTTCATCGACGAGATAAACATCCTCAAGCTCGAATCCCAGCAGTCGCTGCTCACCGCCCTGCAGGAGAAGAACTTCTCCATAGTGGGCCAGAGCGAGCGCTCCTCCGGCGCGATGGTCCGGACCGAGCCGGTGCCCTGCGACTTCGTATTGGTCGCGGCCGGGAACCTTGACGCTGTGGAGGGCATGCACCCGGCCCTGCGCAGCCGCATCCGGGGCTACGGCTATGAGATCTACATGAAGAACACGATGGAGGACTCCCAGGAAAACCGCGAAAAACTCATCCGGTTCGTGGCGCAGGAGGTGGCCAAGGACAAGAAGATCCCCCACTTCGACCGCAGCGCCCTCACGGTCCTGCTCTACGAGGCGCAGAGGCGGGCCGGCACCCGCGGCCATCTCACGCTGCGCCTGCGCGAGCTCGGGGGCCTCGTGCGCGTCGCCGGCGACATCGCCCGCGAGAGGGGCACGCCGCTCGTGACCGCCGAGCACGTCCTCGCGGCCAAGCGCATCGCCCGGACGCTGGAGCAGCAGGTGGCCGACCAGCTCGTCGAGAAGAAGAAGGAGTACAAGAACTACCTGATCGAGGGCTCGGAGGTCGGGCGCGTCAACGGCCTGGGCGTGCTCGGCGGGGAATCGGGCGTAAGCGAGCATGCCGGCGTGGTCCTGCCCATCGTCGCCGAGATGACGCCGGCGCGCTCCCGCTCGCAGGGCGAGATAATCGCCACGGGGAAGCTCGGGGACATCGCCAAGGAGGCCGTCCAGAACGTCTCGGCCATCATCAAGAAGTACACCGGCGAGGACATCTCCAACCACGACGTCCACATCCAGTTCATCGGCACCTACGAGGGCGTCGAGGGCGACTCCGCCTCGATATCCGTCGCAACCGCCGTCATCTCGGCGATGGAGGAGGTCGAGGTCTCGCAGAAGGTGGCGATGACCGGCTCGCTCAGCGTGCGCGGGCAGGTGCTCCCCGTCGGGGCGGTCACGGCCAAGTGCGAGGCCGCCGCCGAGGCCGGGATGACCCGGGTGCTCATTCCGCTTGCGAACTCGCGCGACGTGCTCATCGACGACAAGTACAAGGACCGCATCGAGGTGGTCTTCGTCGACGACATCATAGAGGTCCTGCGCAACGCCCTGGCGCCGGGCCCCAAGCGCGACAAGCTCATCCAGAAGCTCACCGCGATGATGCCCAAGTCGACCGTGACGGCGGCGCGGCCCCCGAGCGGGCTCCCGTCGCCGCAGGGGTGAGGCGAAATGGCTGCCAAGAAGCGCACCGGCTCCGGCCCCGTGGACCATAACCTCATACCGGCCCTGGCCCAGCCCCCGGAGGAGCCCGGGGAGCAGGCCGGGGAAGAGGAGCCGCACGACCAGTTCTGCTACAAGTTCAACGACGCGCTGCCCGGGGTCTCCGACGACCGCCGGTGCCGAAGCTGCAAGAAGTACCTGACGACCGTCTGCGACCAGATTGAGCACTTCATAGACGAGGACGGGGACGTGGACGGGTGAAGGGACGCGTCCTCATGGTGGGCCGGTTCCAGCCGTTCCACAAGGGGCATATCCTCGTCATCCGCAAAATGGCAAAGAATTACCCTTCCATCATACTGGGCATCGGGAGCGCCCAGTACAGCCACACGCCCGAGAACCCTTTCACCGCGGGCGAGCGGGTGGAGATGGCGGCGGCGGCCCTGCGCGACGAGGGCGTGAAGGACTTCTTCGTCGTCCCAATCGAGGACATCAACGAGCACGGCCGGTGGGTGGCCCATGTCGAGAGCCTCGTGCCCCGCTTCACGGCGGTGGCCACGAACAACCCGCTCAACCAGAGGCTCTTCCGGGAGGAGGGCTACGAGGTCTGCACCACGCCGCTCTACAGCCGGAGCCGGTACTCCGGCACCGTGATTCGCGGGCGGATGCTGGCAGGCAGGGCCTGGAAGGACCTCGTGCCGGAGGCGGTCGCCCGCATCATCGACGAGGTGGACGGCGTCTCCCGGCTGAGGCAGCTCTCCGGGAAGGACAAATGAAACTGTGAGCCGTGAACCGTGAGCCGTGAACCGAGGGGTCTGTGGATTGTCTTCCCCGTCGCACGGTTCACGGCAGACGGTTCACGGCTCACGGTCCACGGTTCCCGGCCGCCATCGCAAAGTCTTTTTCCACCCTCGGCCATGCCGCGCCGTTGACGAAACTCCTGCTCTATGCGCAGCCGCTCCAGGCGGAGCCGTTCCTCAGCAAGGCGGCCCTCAGGAAGGGCGCGTACAAGGATGGCGGCGGGGTTCTCGGGGGCATTCCGTTCACCGACGTCGGCAGGGCCGTGCACGAGGCCATCGACCGGATCTATTCGGATTTCAGAATCGATGTCATCGAGGCGGGGCTGGGCGGGGGCTGGGCCCTCCGGTTCACCACCTCGCAGTTCCGGCTGGTGCTCACCCGGCGGGCCTACCGCTCGTTTTCCGGCCCCGAGGGGAGCTACGTGTCGCTCGACCTCGACGGGGACAAGCACGCCATTTTCCGGTTCGTCAAGTCCTTCCTCAAGTGCCTTCGGCGCCCGCCCTGGGAGATCGCCTTCCCGCAGGATTTCAGGCAAAAGACCGGCCGGAAGGTCAGGGAGGTCGAGGCGGACTGGGAGAAGTTCGCCGAGGGGGTGTCGCTCGGGAAGGAGGAGGCGGCCGGCGATGGGGCTGAAGGGAAGCCTGCGGGGAAATCGGACGGGCCCGCCGGAGCCCCGGCGAGGGAGGCCGGGCCGCCCGCGCCGGCCCCGAAGGCCGCCCCACCCGCCCCGACCATGGCGCTGAATGCCGGCGCCTTCATCGGGTTCGAGGGCGAGGGGCTCGTGCTCAAGGTGCGCGTCGAGAACGGCTCGTCGGTTTCGCTCGAGAAGGTCCAGGTGACGCCCAGATCGTCGTCGGAGGCGGTGCAGTTCGGGGCCCCGGCAAAGGTGATATCGTACCTGAGGCCGGGGGAGACGCTCACGCTCGTGTTCCCCATCACGTCGGAGCCCGACCTGGCCGCCGGCGAGCTCTGGGCCGAGCTCGAGGGCAGGGGGCTGGAAAAGGAGGTCAGGGCGAAAACGGAGCCGCGCGGGATGAAGGCGGTGCTGCCGGCGCTGGAGCCATCGGCCATCCGGACGCCCGAATGGCACAGGCGCGCCGGCGCGCTCGTCCGGCGCGACGAGGTCCGGGCCAAGGTGGCGATGGCCGCCTCCGAGGCGTTCGACGAGATGCTTTCGAGGGTGAAGACGGCCGGCCTGGCGCTTCTGGACCCGGAGGTCATCCACACCGGGACCAGCTACATGGGCCACCTGAAGATGTACGGCGAGGACGACCGGAAGAGGCCCTACGCCTTCGCCCTCGATTGCGTGGGCGATTTCCGGGAATCGAAGATAACCCTCCACTTCTATGCGGAGAGCGCCGAGCTCGTGATGGCCCTGCGCGAGAGGATGCTCTCGGCGCTGGCGGGAAAGGGCTGAGCCCTATTGCGGTACCTCGACCAGCTCCAGAAGCACCCCGTGCATCCCCGCCGGGTGCACGAACGCTATCTTGTTCCCGCCGAAGCCGATGCGCGGCCTCTCGTCGATGAGCCGGAGGCCCTTCGCCTTTGCCCCGGCGAGCGCCTGCTCTATGTTGTCCACCACGATGGCGAGGTGGTGGATGCCCTCGCCCTTGGCGGCGAGAAACTTCGAAACGGCGCCCTCGGAGGTGGGCTTGATGAGCTCGATGGACGATTCTCCGACCTCCATCGAGATGACCTCCACCTTCTGCTCCTCGACGAAGCCCCGCTTGTGCAGGCGGAACCCGAGGCTCTCGTAGTCCTTCAAAGCCGCGTCCAGGTCGTTGACCGCTATGCCTATGTGCGCAATCTTCATACCATCACTCCCACAGGTTCGACGTCTCGCGATGTTCCCCGAACCGGCGCCGGAACACGTCGCATATCTCGCCCACGGTGGCCCGGGCCTTCACGGCTTCGAGAATGGGCGGCTGGAGGTTGTCATCTCCGGAGCAGGCGGCGTCCAGCGCCTTGAGGGCCGCGTTGAACCTGCCGGCGTCGCGCTCCTCCCGGAACCTCCTGACGCGGGCCACCTGCGCCTCCACCGTTTTGGGGTCGACTGCGAGTAGCTTTATCCGCTCGCCCTCCTCGATGCAGTACTTGTTCACGCCGACGACCGTGCGCTTCAGCTCCTCCATCTCCTTCTGCTTGCGGTAGGCGCTGCGCTCTATCTCCCGCTGGACGAAGCCCTTGGCGATGGCCCTGGGCATCCCGCCCATGCCGTCGATGCGGGCGATGTAGTCCGAGGCGCGCTTTTCGAGCTCGTCCGTCAGCTCCTCGACATAGCGCGACGAGCCCAGCGGGTCGGCCGTGTCCGCGACGCCGCTCTCCTCGGCGATTATCTGCTGGGTGCGCAGGGCCATGCGGACCGCCTCCTCCGTCGGCAATGAAAGGGCCTCGTCGTACGAGTTGGTGTGCAGGGACTGCGTCCCGCCCAGGACGGCGGCCAGCGCCTGGAGGGTGACCCGCACGACGTTGTTCAGCGGCTGGCGCGCCGTCAGGCTGCTGCCCGCCGTCTGGGTGTGGAACCGGAGCATCTGCGACTCCTTTTTCTGGGCGCCGAAGCGCTCCTTCATTATCTTCGCCCACAACCGCCGGGCGGCCCGGTACTTGGCTATCTCTTCGAAAAAATTGCTGTCGCTCGAGAAGAAGAACGAGAGCCGGGGCGCGAAATCGTCCACGGCCATGCCCCGGGCCCGGACGGCCTCGACATAGGCGATGCCGTCGGCCAGCGTGAACGCGAGCTCCTGGACGGCGTCCGAGCCGGCCTCCCGGATGTGGTAGCCGGAGATGGATATCGAGTTCCACTTGGGCAGGCTCCGGCTGCAGTACATTATCGTGTCCGTGGCCAGCCTCAGCGAGAACTCGGGCGGGAAGATGTAGGTGTTGCGGGCGGCGTACTCCTTCAGGATGTCGTTTTGGATGGTGCCCGAAAGCCTCTCCTTCGGGACGCCCTGCTTCTCGCCCACGGCGATGTACATCGCGAGCAGTACGGAGGCGGGCGAGTTGATGGTCATCGAGGTCGATATCTTGTCGAGCGGGATGCCGTCGAAGAGCGTCTCCATGTCCTGGAGCGTGCTTATGGACACGCCGGCCTTGCCGACCTCGCCCGCGGCGAGCGCGCTGTCCGAGTCAAGCCCGAGCTGTGTGGGCAGGTCGAACGCCACGCTGAGGCCGGTCTGGCCCTGGCCGACGAGGTACTTGTACCGCTTGTTGGTCTCCTCGGCCGTGCCGAAGCCTGCATACTGGCGCATCGTCCAAAGCCGGCCCCTGTACATGTTGGGGTAGATGCCCCGGACGAACGGGTACTCGCCCGGCGCTCCGGCCTCCGGGCCGGGATGCTCGGGCCCGTAGAAGCGGCGGACCTCTATCCCGGAATCCGTCTCGAACCGCTCCCGGCGCTCGGCCTCCTTGGGTTTTTCCGCCATCGTCATCCCCCCCGCACTGATTCGGAGGACCTTCGGTCCTCCTCTCCCGAATCTCGCCCACCCCATAGCCCCGGCGAGATTCGTGAAGTGCGGGGCCCCCACGCTTTGCTATGGTGAACGACCCCGGACTGAAGTCCGAGGTATCTAGCTTGCATCGTCCCTTCCTTCCTTGTTGCCTTGCTGCCTTGCTGCCTTCCCTTTCTGCCTTGCTGCCTTTCTGCCTTCCACCCTTCGCTCAGAGAGGAATGTTCCCGTGCTTGCGCTGCGGATTCGTGTCCTTTTTCGTCTCGAGCACCTCGAGGCACCGGATGAGCACCGGCCGCGTGAGGGCGGGCTCTATGACGTCGTCGATGTAGCCCCGCTGGGCGGCCATGTAGGGGTTGGCGAACTTCTGGGTGTATTCCTGCACGAGCCGGTCCATCTCGGATTCGGGGTCCTTGGAGGCGTCTATCTCCTTCTTGTAGAGTATCTCGATGGCGCCTTTGGGGCCCATCACCGCTATCTCGGCCGAGGGCCAGGCGAAGTTGAAGTCGCCCCGGATGTGCTTGGAGCTCATGACATCGTAGGCGCCGCCGTACGCCTTTCTCGTGATGACCGTTATCTTGGGCACCGTTGCCTCGCAGTAGGCGTAGAGCAGCTTGGAGCCGTGGCGTATTATGCCGCCCCACTCCTGCTCCGTGCCGGGCATGAAGCCGGGGACGTCCTCGAACGTGATTATCGGGATGTTGAAAGCGTCGCAGAAGCGGACGAAGCGCGCCCCCTTGGACGACGAGTTGATGTCCAGCGTCCCGGCGAGGAAGGCCGGCTGGTTGCCCACTATCCCGACGGGGCGGCCGCCCAGCCGGGCGAAGCACACGACGATGTTGCGGGCGTAGCCGGCGTGCACCTCGAGGAACTTCCCGTCGTCGACCACGCGCCGGATGACCTCCTTTATGTCGTAGGGCTTGGCCGGGTTCTCGGGCACGACCTCGTTGAGGCCGGGGTCCGTCCGGCCGGAGGGGTCGCTCGTGGGGAGGACCGGCGGGGGGAGCTTGTTGTTGTCCGGGAGGAAGCCCATGAGGTCGCGCACCCTTTCGAGGCAGGCGCGGTCGTTGTCGTCCACGAAGTGGGCCACGCCGGACTTCGTCGCATGGGTGTCGGCCCCGCCGAGCACCTCGTGGTCGACGTCCTGGTGGATGAGCGCCTTCACGACCTTCGGGCCGGTGACGTACATGTAGCTCGTCTTGCGGACCATGAAGATGAAGTCCGTCATCGCCGGCGAGTACACGGCGCCGCCGGCGCACGGGCCCATGACCGCCGATATCTGCGGTACCACGCCCGAGGCCAAGACGTTTCGGAGGAATATCTCGGCGTAGCCGCCGAGGCTGACAACGCCCTCCTGGATGCGGGCGCCGCCAGAGTCGCTCAGGCCTATCACGGGAAGGCCGGCCTTCATGGCGAGATCCATTATCTTGCATATCTTCTCGGCGTGCGCCTCCGAAAGGGCCCCGCCGTACACGGTGAAGTCCTGCGAGTAGACGAACACCTTGCGGCCGTTGATGGTCCCGTGCCCCGTCACGACGCCGTCGCCGGGGAACTTCTCCATCTCGAAGTCGGTGGTCCGGTGCACGACGAACGGGTCGATTTCGACGAACGAGCCCTCGTCAAGAAGGGCCTCCACGCGCTCATGGGCGGTCAGCTTGCCCGCCTTGTGCTGGCGGTCTATGCGCTCCTTTCCCCCGCCGAGCTTCGCCCTCGCCTTGCGCTCGTACATCTCCTTTATCTTGTCATGGACTGGCATCGCGCTTCCCTCTCCCCCACCGGCCCTGCTCCCAATATTGTTCATCGGCTTTAATGTATCGAACCGTCAGCCGAACGAGTAGGTGTACTCGCTCCCGTCCTGCCTCAGGGTCAGGCCCGGGGCCCTCCGCAGCTCCGAGAGGCGGACGATCTCCGGCTTGAGGTCCGCAAGCCTCCGCGACATGCCCTCGATGTGCCCGTCGCCCACGACCGCCACGATCTTCCCGAAGCGGGCGGAGTGAATGCGCAGGGCGGCGGACATGTGCTCGTCGCGCTTGTCTATGAGGACGCGCTTTGCGGAGGGGAACTCCTTCGAGAAGGCGTCGATGTAGTCCTGCGGGTTCTCCTCGAAGCGGGCGACCTCCTTCTCGACCCCTTTCCTGCTGGTGAACATGCCCAGGAACGACGCCAGCATGAGCTTGGCCTTCTCCCGAAGCGTCATCTCGCTCCAGAACTCCTGGAATATCCGCGAGGACTCGAGGTCGATGAACGCCAGGCGGGCCCTGAGGTCCCGGGCGGCCTCGGCCGCGGCGAGCATCTCGTTGCCCACGGCCGTGCCGTACTGGTCGGCGATGCGCTGCTGGAACCCGGCGAGCATCTGGTAAATCAACGGGGCTCCTTCCGGGCCCTTCCTCGGCCCCTCGACCAGGGACTGGAAGCGGGCTCGGTCCAGTTCCAGGCACACGAGCTCGGGCGAGCGCGCCGCGATGGCCGCCTTGAGGCGGGCGCCGATGTCGAAGACGTGGCCGACGCCGATGAGGGTTATCATCGGATACGGATACGGCCCACTGGTAGAAAAGATTTATTGGAAGCACGCCGATTGGCGCCCGTGGAGCCGCGGGAGCTGGCCTCGTACCCCTTCCTCAGGGAAGCGTCGCGCTTCGTGAAGGAGCGCGGGCCCTCGCTCGAGGAGCTTTTGCGCGACATCGCCTGGAGCGGCGTGCGCGGCGCCGGCGTCGAGCGCGTCCGTTCGGCCCTGGAGCGCGGGCGCATCGACCCGCCGGCCTGCCGGTCGGAGCACGAATGCCTCGCCGAGATGCTCTCGTACATCTGCGCCCGGTTCGTCGTTTCAGTGGCGGGGAGCCCGGCTCTCACGCGCAGATATGCATTGATGGAGGCCGAACGCGCCGCCGACATGCTGAGGCGGGAGGCCGACGATACGGTCGGTGCGGTCTGCGGGGAGCTGGGGCTGCCGGCGGGGCAGGAGGACGGGGTGTTCCGGCTCCACTTCACGCACTACCTGAAATACGCGGTGCCCAACCAGGCGGAGTGGAAGCTCATCAACCGGCGCGTGGACCGGGGGATGGTGGTCCTCGACCGGGGCACGTTCTGCCGGCTTGCGCAAAACGTCATACGGGCCCGCTTCGATTCCGAGCTGCCGCTCGACGTGCCCGACCTCGTGAAGCAGGCCTTCGCCGAGGACGCCCGGGCGCTGAAGAACGAGGCGGACGCCCGGCTTCGCCAGTTCCAGCCCAGGGACCTCGGCAAGATACGCATCATGGCCTTTCCGCCCTGCATGCGCCACCTGCTGGCGATGGCCCAGGCTGGCGAGAACGTCCCGCACACCGGGCGGTTCGCCATCGTGGCCTTCCTGCACTCCCTGGGCGTGTCGCCGGAGGAGATAATGAAGGCCTTTGCAGGCTCGCCGGACTTCCAGGAGGACAAGACCCGCTACCAGGTGGAGCACATCACGGGCGTGACCTCCGGGACGGAGTACTCGGCGCCGGGCTGCGACACGATGAGGACCTACGGCATCTGCTTCGAGCCGGATTACCTGTGCCGGAAGGAGTGGATGACGCACCCGATGAAGTATTACAAGGTGAAGATCAAGCCGCGCAAGGGAGAAAGGCAGGAAGGCGGCGGGCAGCGGTGAGGGGGCGGGCAATCGTGGGGCCGGGGGCATCGGTGGGCGGGGCGCGGCCGTCGGTTCCCGGCTGCCCATTGCCTGCCGCCCGCTGCCACCCCGCTGCCTGCTCCCCACTGCCCGCTGCCTGTCCTTGTCGCATAAAGATTTAAGCCCCGCAACAACAAAATATTTATTAGACTAGTATAATGGCGCCGTTGATGACGAGAAGGCCTTATCTTGCACTCGCAGTTGGGATTCTGTTCCTGGCCGTCTGCTCCCAGGGGGCCTGGGCAGCGGGAACGGAAAAGAAGCTCACCGCCAGCTACGCCGAGGACCTGCTCATCTCCGCCGGGGACTACAAGGCGTTCATCGTGCACCTGGCGCCGGGGGACCAGATGAAGCTCACCGTCAGGGTGGGGCTGGGGGAGGAGATAGACGTCTACACGATGAACAAGAAGAACTTCGACGATTACAAGGCCGGCGCCCAGCTCGTCAGCTACTATTCCCAGTTCTCCAAGGAGAGCCTGAAGTACTTCGAGTACTCGCAGATCTTCGACCCGCCCCAGGAAGGGGACTATGTCATCATCATCGACAACCTGGCCAAGACCTCCACCGGGGCCCCGGGCGCCACGGATGTGTCCTGCACTGTCAAGGTGGACCTGACGCTCCAGGCGCCCTTCCCGTGGCTCATGATAATCGCCGTGGTTGTCGTCATCGCCGTGGTGGGCGTGGCGGTGTTCACGGTCGTGTGGATGAAGAAGAAGAAGGCCGACATCGAGGCCCAGGAGGCCCAGCGCAAGCGCGCCGAGGCCGCCAAGATAAGGCCCATCTTCATAAATCCGCAGGGGCCGGCCGCGCCGGGCGTTTCCGCGGTGCCGGGCGCCCCCTCGATGCAGGCCCCGCCGCCCTCGTCCTCCTGCAAGTCCTGCCCGCACGTCTACGACCCGACGAGCGCCAACTGCATCGCTTGTGAATATCGGTGAGAGGAAGGCGCAAGGTGCAAAGCGCAAGGCCTATGGCACAAGGGTCAAGGCGCAAGGAGCAAGGGAGATCAAGCAAGCGGGAGAGAGCAAGGGTTCCTTCTATTACCGCCCATCTTCACCCAGCGATTGTGGAGAGGGGGGCTTGAAGAACCTTATCACAATACCACTCCCGCTTCCCCCCCTTGCCCCTTGCTCCTTGCCCCTTGCCCCTTGCCCCTTTTTCCCAAAAAGTGGTCATGACCACCTCTTATTCATATAGTTCCTCCTGACAAAACCCATCCCGGAGGATGCAACATTGGGAGAGACAACAGTCGAAAGGCAGGTTCAGGGTCATACCAGGGCAGACCGCAGCTACATCGAGTCCGAAGCCTACCGCAAGGCGTTCCGGCTGGCGCTGTGCACCCACGGCGTCACGCGCTCGTTCCCCGAGGAGGAGCGCCGGGCGATGGTGCCCGACATACTGGAATCGGCCATAGCGATACCGGTCAGCATAGCCAACGGCTACCGGTTCCGCTCGAGGAGGGAGCTTTTGGACCACCTCTATGTCGCGGTCGGAAAATGCGCCAGGCTCGAGAGCCAGCTCTCGCTCGCCTATGACCTCAAGTACATCGCGGAAAAGGACTACGCGGCGGTCATCGCGCTCGAGGAGGAGGTCTCGAAAATGCTCCAGGACCTCATTTCGGACCTGGATCCCTAGTTCCCCGGGCGCGGTGGCTCTTCAGCTTGGCGCCGCATACGGGGCATTCCGGGAGGTTTTTGTCGAAGACCTTCCGGCAGCCGGTGCAGCGGTAGCTCCATACGAAGACGGCGCCGATGCCCCTCTGCGATACCGGGCGGTAGGGAATGCCCAGACTGGAGGCGGTGTTCTGGATGGAATAGTCGTCCGTGAGGATGGTCCCGCCGGTCTCGGAGGCCAGGGCCAGCACCTGGAGGTCGGCCCCGGAGAGCCGGGCGTCGTCCCCGGTCTTTTGGCATTTCGCTTTAATGGCCTCGATTGCGGCCCTGGAAGGCTCCTGGACGGCCAGGCGCACCTCTTTGAGGTATTCCAGCTTGCGGCGGGCCCAGGCGTGCCCCAGCTCCTTTTCGACCATCGGGGGCAGCAGGAGCTCCCCTTCGGACGGAAGGGGCATGCCGGAAAGCACCGCAGAGGCGTCCAGAACGAGCTTCACAGGGCCGGAAACGGGGTTCGAGACATAAAATTTATGTCCTATTAGGTTATACGTATACTAGGATGTAGGAAACCTAGGGAAAAAGTGGATAAAATGACGGATTCTGGAGATTACGGGGCCGATACCATCCAGGTCATGGAAGGCCTCCAGGCCGTGCGCAAGCGGCCCAGCATGTACATCGGGAGCACCGATTCCCGCGGCTTGCACCACCTCGTCTACGAGGTCGTGGACAACAGCATCGACGAGACGCTGGCCGGCTACTGCACCGACATCGTCGTGAGCCTGCGCGCCGACGGCTCCGTCAGCGTCGAGGACAACGGGCGCGGCATCCCCGTCGACATCAACCAGAAGTACGGAAAGCCCGGCCTGGAGATAGTGATGACGATACTGCACTCGGGCGGGAAGTTCGACAAGCAGTCGTACAAGGTCTCAGGAGGGCTCCACGGTGTCGGCGTCCACGTGGTGAACGCGCTCTCGGAATGGCTCGAGGCCAGGGTAAGGCGCAACGGGAAGCTTCACATGCAGCGCTACGAGCGCGGCAAGCCCGTGACGGGCGTTGAGGTCATCGGGGAGGCGGAGGGCACCGGGACGACCATAACGTTCCTGCCCGACAAGGAGATCTTCGAGACCACCGAGTTCGACTACGGCGTGCTGTCGTCACGCATGAGGGAGCTCGCCTTCCTGAACAAGGGCCTCAAGATAACCATCAACGACGAGAAGTCCAACCAGGAGGAGACGTTCGTCTACGAGGGCGGCCTCGTGTCCTTCGTCAAGTACATCAACGGCAACCAGAACTGCCTCCACGACCCGCCCGTATACCTCGAGGGCCGGGGCGATTCCGTCGCCGTGGAGATAGCGATGCAGTACACCGACGACTACATCGAGCGCATATTCTCGTTCGCGAACAACATCAACACCATCGACGGCGGGACGCATCTTACGGGCTTCCGGTCGGCGCTCACGCGCGTCATCAACGACTTCGCCCGCAAGAAGGGGCTGGTCAAGCCCCAGAACGGGAGCCTGAGCGGCGAGGACACCCGCGAGGGCCTGAGCGCCGTCGTGTCCGTCAAGGTCCCCGAGCCCCAGTTCGAGGGCCAGACGAAGACCCGGCTGGGCAACAGCGAGATAAAGGGGATAGCCGATTCCATCGTGGGCGAGAAGCTCTCTACGTTCTTCGACGAGAACCCGCGCGTCATAGAAAAGATTTTGGAAAAATGCCTCCTGGCCCGCGAGGCCCGCGAGGCCGCCCGCAAGGCCCGGGAGCTCACCCGCCGCAAGGGCCTGCTCGAGAGCAACTCGCTGCCGGGAAAGCTGGCGGACTGCTCCGACACGGACCCGGCCAAATGCGAGGTCTACCTGGTCGAGGGCGACTCCGCCGGCGGAAGCACCAAGCAGGGCCGGGACCGGAGCTTCCAGGCGGTGCTGCCCCTCAGGGGCAAGATCCTCAACGTCGAGAAATCCCGCCTTGACAAGATCCTCCGCAACAACGAGATAGAGGCGATGATAACCGTCTTCGGAACCAACATCGGCGAGGAGTTCGACATCAACAAGGCCCGCTACCACAAGATAATCCTCATGACCGATGCGGATGTCGACGGAGCCCACATAAGGACGCTCCTTCTCACCTTCATCTACCGGTACATGCACGGGCTCATCGACGCCGGCTACGTCTACATAGCCCAGCCTCCCCTGTACCGCATCACCAAGGGCAAGGAGAGCTACTACTGCTTCTCCGACAAGCAGAAGAACGCCTTCCTCGGCCGGCTGGGCCAGCGTGCCGGCGTCCAGCGTTACAAGGGCCTCGGCGAGATGAACCCCCAGCAGCTCTGGGAGACCACGATGAACCCCGCCACGCGCATCCTCAAGCAGGTGACGATAGAGGACGCGGTGGCGGCGGACCGGCTTTTCACTATCCTCATGGGCGACCAGGTGGAGCCGCGCAAGGACTTCATCACCGAGCACGCCAAGGACGTGCACAACCTGGACGTCTGAGGCAGGAAGGTGTGGTGCACATGCACGGGATGCCCCGCAGAGCGTTTGCCATGCTTCTGGCCGCAATGTTCCTGCTCCCGGTGGGAGATCTCGCGACCTTCGGGGCGGCCGCCAGGGAGGTGACCCTCTTCTCCGGCGACGTGGACGGATTCGGGGTGGACGTGGTGCCGCCCGGGACCGTGGCCGAGAACACGATAGTCCTTCCCAGATACAGCTACGTGGTCGAGTCGTTCCTCCAGGTCTCGCCGCACGCCGGCGGAGACCTGCGCGGCATCGAGGACCTGAGGCTCGACGTGAACGGGGACGGGTCGTACGAGTGGGCGTTCAACTCCCCCGGGGCGGGGCGGTTCGGGCACCAGGACCGGTTCGCCAACGGCTCGAAGACGGCCTCGCTGCGATACCAGACAGGCGACCTGCAGAGGCTCTCGGTCAGGCTGCCGGCCGGCGCCACCGTCCTGAACGCCACAATGGACGTCACGGGCGTCCTGGACGATGTGGCGCTCAAGACGTACAAGGTCACCGGCCAGAGGGCCTTCGACATGCTCGGCCTTTCCGTTGCCGGCGTGGGCGACCTCAACCGCGACGGCTTCGACGACGTGGCGGTCGGCGCGCCCGGCTCGGACAGCAAGACGTTCATCGACAACGGCCTGTTCACGGTCTATTACGGCTCGGCGGACGGCCCCCAGATGGGCGCTGGCGAGACGGTGACCGGCACCGAGACCGGGGACTTCCTGGGCTTCTCGCTCGCCGGCGTGCGCGACTTCAACAAGGACGGCTTTGGCGAGGTGCTCGCGGGCGCCCCCAACGCCACCCACCGGGGGATGGGGACGCCTACGCCCAACACGGGCGTGGCCTACCTGTACGCCCACGACGGGACCAAGCTGCGCCAGCTCCCCTCGCGCGTCATTCCCGGCGGGAGCACCGGCGGCCAGATGGGATATGCGGTGAGCGAGGTGGGCGACTTCGACTCCGATGGGACTCCGGAAATCGGCGCCGGCGAGGTTCTCGCCAACCGGAGCGTCGTCCAGCCCCTGGTCGGCCGGGTGGCCGTCGTCCCGTCCGGGCCCGTCGGCGTCGGGACCGACCTCTGGGGCGACACGGCCTACTCGTTCTTCGGCAACTTCATGGCCCAATGCCGCGACCTCGACTCGGACCGCAAGGCCGATTTCATTGTGGGGGCCAGGTTCAACACGCCCTCGGCCGGAGTGGTGGGGCGGGCGTTCGTGTACCTCAGCGGGCAGAACTTCAAGAACCCGCTGGTCTTCACCGGCACGCAGGGCATGGCCAACTTCAGCGCCTCGGGCGCGGCCGGCGACTTCAACGGGGATGGCTATGTCGATTTGGCGTTCGGCGCACCGGACTACACGGTGGACGGGAAGCCCCTGGGTGCGGTGTTCATCTACGCCGGCGGCCCCCGGGGGCCAGACCCCGGCTCCAAGCCGGTGATGCTCCTGGGACGCGCCCGCGACTGCGGGTACGGGTCCTCCCTGGCCTGCCCGGGCGACCTCGACGCCGACGGCACGGACGACCTTCTCGTCGGGATACCGAGGATGCCCAGGGAAATGGCGGTGTCACCCTCCGGGGCCGTGGACATCGTCCTGGTCGGCCGGAACCGCACCACGACGCTCCCGGGCGAGAACCTGAACTCCAACTTCGGCTACTGCGTGGCCGCGGCCGGCGACCTCAACCAGGACGGGTTCCGCGACTTCATCGTCGGCTCGCCCACATACACGGCGGGGAACATCGACGCCGCCGGCATGGCGGTGGCGATAACCACCCATATCAAGGCGCCCCGGAACCCGGCGCTGAACGTGGGCGGCGCCGGCGCCGACGACTGGAAATGGCCCGGCATTTTCGCCCGGACCGTCCGGACCCCGGACATGGCCAAGAAGTTCAACGGGATATTGTCCAACGAGATGCCGGTGACCTACGATGATTACGGCAACCCCTTCGTGGACATCCCGGTCCTGGTCTACAACGACCTGCCGGGCTCCACCCTCGTCATAGCGAACCTGTCCATCGTCTACGACTGGTCGGCCACGGTGTACGTGAACCCCAACAAGGAGACCGGGAACCTCACCTGGGCGCTCAACAACATCCTTTACCCGCACGAGATGGGGAGCCCGCCCGACATCGAGATACCCCTCGTCTTCAACTCGTCGAGCGCCGGCTCGATATGGGTCCACGGCCTCTACATCCTCATCGACGAGGCCCCCGTGCCGGAGCCGGAGTTCTCCGTCGAACTGCCGGAGGACGGCTCGGACTGGTACCTGGTCGACCTGTGGACGGTCTTCTCGGACGATTTCCAGGCCCCGGAGGACCTGACATATTGGGTCGAGAGGTACACTAACGATACCATCGTGACCGTCGATATAACGGAATGGCGCTGGCTCTCGGTGGACGCGTTCAACGGCTCGCAGAACGACAACTGGACGGGCGAATCGCGCATCGAGGTGTCGGCGCAGGACGACAACTGGCTGGAAGGCTACACCAACATCACGGTCAGGGTGGTCCCGGTCAACGACCCGCCGAGGCTGACGAGCGAGCCGCCGTTGACGGCGACCGCGGGGCGGCCGTACGCCTACAGGATGGCCGCCGTCGACGCCGAGAACGATACCGTGTCCTTCGGCCTGGCGAGCGGCCCGGCCGGGATGACCGTGGACCCGGCCGGGAACGCCCGGTGGACGCCCTCGGGGGCTGACTACGGCAGGAACCACGATGTTGTGCTCTACGCCACGGACGGCCGGCTCTGCGCCACCCAGTCTTTCACGATAAATGTCAGCTCGAGCCTCGAGGGCGTGAAGATTGCCGGGAACCCGCCCCCCACGGCGGTCGTGGGCGGGGAATACCGCTACCGGCCGAACGTGACCACGGATGTTCTCGGCGGAACGGTGGACCTCTCCCTGCCGCAGGCCCCGTCGGGCATGGCCGTCCAGGCGGACGGCTCCCTGCTTTGGGTACCCTCGGAGGCCCAGCTCGGCGCCTTCAACATCACGCTCGCGGCCTCGGACGGGTATTTCAACGCCTCGCAGCAATGGACGGTGCGGGTGTTCCCCGCCGGAACCCCGGGTTCGGGCCTGGCCTGCGTCATCCAGGAGCCCGCCGACGGGCAGAGGGTGTCCGGGAAGCTCACCGTCCTGGGCTCCGCCTCCATCGTGACAGGGTCGGTGATGAGGGTGGAGCTCAGCGTGGACGGGAAAAGCTGGAAGCCCGCCGATGGCACGGCCTCGTGGTCCTACACGCTGGACACGAAGGCCCTCTCCAACGGCCGGCACACCTTCCGCGTCCGCGCCTGGGACGGAACGGCCTACTCCCTGAACGCCAGCGTGGCCGTCGAGGTCGACAACCCGACCGTGTCCCCCGGCGCCCTGGACATGCTCATCCCCCTCCTGCTCATCGTGCTGGTCATCGGCGCGGCGGCGGCGGGGGCGGTCATGTACATGAGGCGCGGCCGCGCCGCGGCGGGGGCGGCTCCGGCCGCCCCGGCCGCCCCTTCGGCCCCGGCGGCGCCGCCGGCTCCGCCTCCGATGGCCCGCACGGGCGACGAGCTCGCCGTGGAGGACGTGTTCCTGATACACCTCGACGGCCGGCTCATACACCATGCCACCCGGCGGCTGGCGACGGGCGTCGATTCCGACATACTGAGCTCGATGCTCACGGCCGTCACGTCGTTCGTGAAGGACGCCCTGGCCCGGACCGGCGACGGCCAGCTGGGCAGCCTCGAGTACGGCGAGAGCAAGATAATACTCGAGCGGGGGAAGGCGTGCTTCCTGGCCGTGGTCATCACCGGCCGCCAGGAGCCCCCCGAGCTGCGCGAGGAGATGCGCCAGGCCCTGCGCAACGTCGAATCCGAGTACGGCTCGGCGCTGTCCTCCTGGGACGGGAACACCGCCACGCTCTCCGGGGTGAAGAAGTTCCTCGGGCCCGTGACCGCCTTCCACATGGCGGCCCCGCCGCCCCCGGAAGCGGGAAAGCCGGCGGAGGTGGACGTGAGCCTCGGCGGCGAGCTCGAGTTCTACCAGGGCTACGTGCGCCTCAAGATCGCCGTGAAGAACAGCTCGCCCTCGTTCATCATGGACGCCGCCCTGCGGGTGATGTACAACGACAAGGCGCTCCGGCTTGAGCGGCTGGAGCCCGAATACGCCATGTCGGGCCGGGAGATAATGCTCGGCAACATCGGCATCAAGGAGAAGAAGACCGTGGCGCTCTACCTCGACCCGCAGATATGCATGGAGAGCCATGTCGAGGCGACCCTGACCTTCAAGGACGCCCAGGGCGAGATGCACCACGCCGACATGAAGCGCAAGCTTGCGTCCGTGGTCTGCCCCATCATGCACACCGACGAGAACATCAACATCCCGATGCTCCGGCGGATGCTCGAGGGCGGGCTCGAACAGAAGGACAGCAAGGTCTTCAACCTGCCGCCCGGGCTCCCGCCCGAGACGGCCTTCGAGCTCTGCAAGCGCGCCGTGCAGAGCCACGACATCCGGCAGGTGCGGGAGTTCTCAGACAAGGACCCGTTCATAGGCGAGGCCTGGTACTTCGGCAAGGTAAAGGGCCGGGAGGAGGACAAGCTGGTGGTCAAGACGGCGGTGCGGGCCGACACCGGCTCCGCGGAGTTCTACGTCGCCTCCAACAGCAGGCTCGTGGTGACCGGCCTGCTCGCGGAGCTGAAAAACGACCTCAACAAGGAATACAAGAAGGAAAAGGGGGCCGAAAGCCATATGGAGACGATGGCCGACGAGGGCCGGCGCCAGAAGGTGCGCAATGCCGCCTCCCTTTTGGACAAGTACGCCCAGGGCGAGCTCGCGCCCGGCACGACCCGGCCGCCCGAGCCCGGCCGGTGAATCTCAAAAGGGGAATGACAGATGCCCGAGGCAACGGACGAGGAAACAGGACAGCCCGGCGAGGGCCGCACGGTGCCGCGCACCATAGAGAAGGAGATGGAGAGCTCGTACATAGACTACGCCATGAGCGTCATAGTGGGCCGGGCCCTGCCTGACGTGCGTGATGGGCTCAAGCCGGTCCACCGGCGCATCCTGCACGCCATGAACGAGCAGGGCCTCACGCACGACAAGCCCTACCGGAAGTCGGCCCGCGTCGTCGGCGAGGTGCTGGGCAAGTACCACCCGCACGGGGACGTTGCGATCTACGACACGATGGTCCGCATGGCACAACCGTTCTCGCTGCGCTACCCGCTCGTGGACGGCCAGGGCAACTTCGGCTCCGTCGACGGGGACATGGCGGCGGCGATGAGGTACACCGAGGCCCGGATGTCCAAGATGGCGGCCCAGATGCTCTCGGACATCGACAAGGAAACGGTCGATTTCACCGACAATTTCGACGCCACGCTCAAGGAGCCGACGGTGCTGCCGGCGCTCGTGCCCAACCTGCTCGTCAACGGCTCGTCCGGGATAGCCGTCGGCATGGCGACCAACATGCCGCCCCACAACCTCGGCGAGGTCGTCGACGCCCTGTGCATGCTCATACACAACCCCGAGGTGCAGATAGCCGAGCTCCTGCCGGTGCTCAGGGGGCCCGATTTTCCGACGGCCGGCATCATCTACGGCATCGGCGGCATCGTCGAGGCCTACCAGACCGGCCGGGGCTCCATAAAGGTCCGGGCGCGCACCGCCGTCGAGGAGAAGGAGAACGGGCGGTCCCGCATCATCGTGTCGGAGATCCCGTACATGGTGAACAAGGCCTCGCTGGTGGAGTCAATCGCCCAGCTCGTGAAGGACAAGAAGGTCGAGGGCATCTCCGACATACGCGACGAGTCGGACCGCGACGGCATGCGCATCGTCATCGAGCTCAAGAAGGACGTCATATCCGATGTCGTTCTCAACCAGCTCTTCAAGCACACCACCATGGAATCCACCTTCGGCGTCATCAACCTGGCCCTGGTCGACGGCAAGCCGCACGTCCTCACCGTGAAACAGCTCCTGCAGGCCTATCTGGACCACCGCAAGGTCATAGTGCACCGGAGGACGGCCTACGACCTGAGGAAGGCCCAGGAGCGGGCGCACATACTCGAAGGCCTGCTCATCGCCCTCGACCACCTCGACGAGGTGATCTCCATCATCCGGGCGTCCCGCACGCCGGAGGACGCCCGCAACGCGCTGATGGCCCGCTTCGGCCTGTCGGAGCTCCAGACGCGGGAGATACTGGACACCAAGCTCCAGAAGCTCACCGGCATGGAGCGCGAGGGCGTGAAGGAGGAGTATGACGGGCTGCAGAAGGCCATCGCCGGCTACCAGGAACTGCTGGCCGACCCGGTCAAGATAATGGGCGTCATCGAATGCGAGCTCAGGAAGCTCAAGGAGGACTTCGGCGACAAGAGGCGGACCGAGATCGTCTACGAAACGGCGGACCTGGACATCGAGGACCTGATACCCAACAACGAGGTCATAATAACGATAACGCAGAACGACTACCTCAAGCGCCAGCCGCTGGACGTCTACCGCCAGCAGAGGCGGGGCGGCAAGGGCCTCGTCGGCATGGAGACGAAGGAGGAGGACGCCGTGGTCGACGTCTTCACAACCCGGGCGCACAACTACCTTTTGTTCTTCACGAGCCTGGGCCGGGTGCACTGGCTCAAGGCCTACCGGATCCCAGAGAGCGCCCGCCACTCGCGCGGCCGCCCCGTCGTCAATCTGCTCCCGGGCCTGGTGCCGGGCGAGACCATCGAGTTCACGATACCGGTGGGCGAGTTCGACGACCACCACTGGGTGGTGTTCGCCACGAAGCGCGGCGTCATCAAGAAGACCGAGCTTTCGGCCTATGGAAATCCGCGCACCACCGGGATAATAGCGCTCATCCTGGACGAGGGCGACTCCGTGGTGGCCGCCGGCCTCTCCGACGGAAGCTGCGAGGCCGTGCTCGCGACGCGCAACGGGAACGCGGTGCGCTTCGACGAGACGGATGTCCGGGACACCGGCCGGGCGACGCGCGGCGTCCGCGGGATAACGCTCGAGGAGGGCGACGAGGTGGTGAGCATGGCCCTGGTCAAGGAGGACAGCGTGCTCCTGACCATCACGGAGAACGGCTACGGCAAGCGCACGCCCGTGTCGGAGTACCGAAAGGTCCGCCGGGGCGGGAAAGGCGTCATAACGATAAACACCAACGAGCGCAACGGGCCGGTCGTGGCGGTCATGCAGGTGGAGCAAACGGACGAACTGATAGTCACCAGCCAGAAGGGCATGGTCATCCGGATGCCCATCGCGGGCATCTCGGTCCAGGGCAGGAACACAATGGGCGTGCGCCTCATGAAGCTTGAGGAACAAGACAGGGTGCGCGGAGTGGACCGGATATTGGTCCAGCCGGTGAACGGGGAGGCGGCAAAGCCCCCGGCATCGCCCCCCTCGGCTCCTCCGGCCCAGGACGGCTGCGCCATCCGGCCGCCCGAACAAGACCCCGGGAGCGGCCCGGCCTGAGGCTCAGCCTCGGACGGTCTCCACCCTCGAGGCCCCGTTCTCCTTGACCACCCGGAAAAGGTGGTCGGCGAAGCCCTCGAGCTCCCGCTCGTGCGAGACGATTATCAGCTGGGGGGCGCCAACCTCCCTCAGCACGTCGCGGACCTTGGAGAGCTGCTCCGCGCTGAAGCCGTCCGTGGGCTCGTCGAGGATTAGAAGGTTGCTTGGGTCCACGCCGGACACCTCCTTGACCATGTGGTTCAGGGCCAGCCGGTAGGCCAGCGCCACGGAGGTCTTCTCGCCGCCGCTAAGCGACCAGATGTCGAGCTCGTAGCCGCCCTGGTTGACCACCGGCGTGAAGTTCTCGTCGATCGTGACATCGAGCTCGGTGCCCTCGACGAGCATCCCGAACCATTTGCGGAAGAGGCTGTCGAACTCGGCGTTGATGTTGCCCAGTACGTGCCTCTCGATGGATTCTAGCGCCGGGCCGAAGAACTCGGTGAGCCAGGCGTGGGCCTCCCGGCACCGGACGAGTTCGGCCAGGCGGGCCTCCTTTTCCCGGATGCCGGAGGCGAGCCGGCCGAGCTCGGCGGCGTTGTCCTCCCGGCGGCGGCCCAGCTCCCCGACGGTGCCCTTCAGGAATCCCAGCGACGAGAACGCCGCGTCCCGCTCCTCGCGCCTCGAGCGGTGCGCCTTCTCGTCGTAGGACGATTCGGCCTGCGCCAGGTCCGCCTGCGCTTTCGCGAGGGCCGCCCTGGCCTTCTCGAGCTCCGACCGCCTCTGGGCCGTCTGCCGCTCGTTCCGGCGCAGCGCCTCGGCGCGCTCCTCGAGGCGCGAAAGCTCGGAGCGCCGGCGCTCCCATTCCGGCCGAAGCGCCCTCAGCCGTCCGGCCTCCTTCTCGGCGGTACGGTCGGAGAGCCTCTCCTCGAGGCCCCTGATGTCGTGCCCGAGGACCTCCCCCGATCTCTCGAGGGCCGGCGCCTCGTCGAGGTCCTTTTCCAGACGTTTGAGCTCCCCGTCCAACGAGCGCTGCTCGGATTGCATCTCGCGCAGCTCGGAAAGCCTATTTTGGCATTCCCGGACGCCCTTTTGGCGCTCCTTGAGCTTCTGCGCGAGCTTCTCGCGCTCGGAGCAGTGGGCCTCGAGCTTCCTTTCGATGTCGGAGAGCATCTTCTCCATGTGGGCCGCCGAGAGCTCCTGGCCGCACTTGGGGCATTTTTGGCCCTTTTCCAGCGCCCTGTGGCCGCGCTTTTCATCCTCGAGCTCCTCGATTTTTGACCGGACGCTCTCGAGCTTCCCGCCCAGGCGGGCATCCTCGTTCTGGAGGCCTTCGAGCCGGCCCTCGACCGAGGGCAACTGCTCCGTCTCAGGCCCGATCTCGGCGAGGCGCTCGACGACCGTCCTCAGCCGTTTCCGGTGGTCCTCGAGCCTTTCCAGCCGGTCCTGCACGTGCTCGAGCTTCTGCTTCTGCACGGCCAGGTTCCGTGAGAGCGAATGGCGCTCCTCGACGGCCGTTTCCAGCTCGTCAAGGCGCGCCTCCTGTGCCCGGTCGGCCTCGACCGCGGGCCTCAGCTCTTCGAGCCTTTTCCCGTCGGCCCTCAATGCCGCCGCCTGCTCCTCGGCGTCCGAGAGCCATTCCGAAAGACGCCGGACCGCGTCGAGCTGGCGTCCCGCCTCCGACGAGAGGCGCTCGCGAAGCTCGCGCGCCCCGTCCAGACGGGCAACCTCAGTTTCGAGCTCCTGCAGGACGGCCAGGGCCTTTTCGAGCTCCCGCTCTTTGAGCGCAAGCTCCTGCGCCAGCCTTTCGCCGGCCTCCTGCCGGTCCTGCATCGTCGAGCGGAGCTCGGAGAGCTCCCGCTCCAGGTCGCCCAGCGCGGACGCACGGCCCTTGAAGTGGCGCGCCGCCGTCTCGACGTTCTCGCGCGCCGTCTTGTACTCCTCGATGCGGAAGGCCTTGCGCAGGGTCTGGATGCGGTCGTCCTCCTTCATCCGCAGTATCTCTTTCATGTCCTCCTGCGGGGTGAACACGGCATACCGGTAGATGACCGATGTCGCCCGCGCCCCCGTGGGCTCGTTGAAGCCCAGTATCTCGAGCGCCTTCTTCCGCATCTCCGAGGGCGCGTACTCGGTGAAGCCCCCGTCCATCATTATCTTGCATTTACCGGAGCCCGTCTTTGTCAGTTCGCGGTGGAACGATATCTCCTTTCCGTTGAGCTCGAGGTCGAGGCGGACCCAGCCGTCCTTTGCGTCGCCGCGAAGGTAGAAGTCCGTCTTCTTGCGCGTCTCGCCCTCGGCGGGGCCGAAGAGCGCGAGCTCGATGGCGTAGAGTATCGTCGACTTGCCGGTCCCGATGTCCCCGGAGAAGAGGCTGATCCCGTCGGGGAACTGGACCTCGGCGTCCTTGTAGGACCGTATGTTTCTCAGGGCGAGGCGCTTGAGCTTCATGGGCTCACTCCAGCCTCGACTGGCGGGCGCGGGAGGGCGCGACGTCCGGGTTTTCGTTCGGTTTCCGCTTCCTCTTCTTCCCGCCGCCCTCTTCACGGGCCATTTGCACGGTCGTCAGTACTTTTTCCCCGCCACCCTCTTCACGCATGGATTGCACAGCGTTCGTCGTCGACGCTGTGCTATCGTCCCGTGAAGAGGCGGGCGGTTGGGGAACCGCTGAGCCATCGTTGCGTGAAGAGGATAAGCTCTCGACAGGCCGTTCCCCGAAAAGCACCTCCTCGGTCATCCTGATGACCGCGGCCTCCTGGTCCGCCCGCGTCCCGGCCTTCGGCTCCTCGCCCAGTACCCGGAGAAGCCGGCGCGCCCGCAGCAATCCCTCCTCGCCTTTCAGCCCCGCGAGCCTGGAGGGATGCTCCGCCAGGTTCTCGCGCAGGAGCTTCGTCTCCGTCTCCGCACGACCGTCTTCGCCCTCGACGCGGATTTGCGCCCTCTCCTTCGTGGACAGCCCGCCCCGGTTGACGTAGACGGAGAACGCCCCCTCCTGCGAGAGAAGCCTCTGGGCCTCGCCGGTGTCGACCTCGGAGGCCTTGCCCGTCGACAGCTCGCCCTTCACCTTCACGAGCACGATGGCGTCATCGGCCTTCGCCTCCTCCGCCTTCTTCTTCAGCTCCCGGTTCACGTCCTCCGGGCTCCGGCCGTCGGCGTCTATCTCGATGAGCCTCGTCTTCCGGGCCGGGAGCGCCCTGAAGTCCAGCTCCGGCGGCCTGCCGCTTTCGAGCGTCACGATGTAGAAGCCCCGGGGCTCTTTCGATTCGAGGTCCTTGTACCCGTCGCCGAAGAGCGGGCCCGGATAGGCTATGAGCCCCCAGCCGGGTATCTCGGAGGTCATCCGGTCGTGCACGTGCCCGCCGGCGTAGTAATCGAATCCCCTGGGCAGGAGCGAGGCGGGCATGGACTCCGCCATCTCGGCGAGCTCCCGGGGCTTCATCTCGGTGATTGCGCCGTGGAAGCAGAAGACCTTGGGTCCCGGAGAATTGACGACTTCGGAGGCGTCGAGGTTCTCGTAATAGCTCTTGTCGAGGCCGAGCTTGCGCCCGGAGAGGCCGGCCAAAACAGTTCCCGTACGCTCGTCCGACGTGCGCTCGAGCACTATCGCCCCCTCGTCGTTCACGGAAGCGCGGGTAACCTTCTCGAACACGCCGGCGCTGGACAGGACGTCGACGATGGAGCGCTCGGCCGCGGAGAAGTCGTGGCTCCCGTAGATGACATAGACGGGGATGCCGGCATCCACGGTCTCGCGCAGCTTGGCCGTGGCCCGCTCCACGATGCCCATGTCCGGAAGGCTCGTGTGGAAGAGGTCGCCGCAGACGAGGATGAAGTCCACATGCTCGGCCCGGCACATGTCCAGCGCCTTGATGAAAGCCTCGAGGTTGGCCTCCCGCAGGCGGGGCTCGCGGAATGCCCCGAGATGGACGTCGGCCAGGTGGGCGAAGCGGACCATTCGTATCGTCGACGGTGAATCGGCGTGCCATTATTTAGACTATGAGGGGGTCGGTGAAAGTGCTCGGCCGGCGTGGAAAGATATAAGCCGTCCCGGCCCCAATCCACGCCCTGCAACGGGTGGTATCATGGGCTTTCTGGACAAGACGAAGGAGCTGGGCAAGAAGACCGTGGACCTGGGCAAGAAGGGCGTCGACAAGGGCGTCGACCTCGGAAAGAAGGGCGTGGACGCCACGAAGGAGGCCGTGCGGAAGCATACATGCGTCGAGTGCAAGCATTACGTGCCCGCCGGCCCGGAGAACGGCAACTGCCAGCCGGGCGGCGCCAGGATGGCCTCGGCGGACGTCGACACCTGCCCGCAGAAGGCGTTCGTGAAGAAGGAGTAACGGGAAGTCCAATGGATGGCGCGGCCTCGCGACGGGCCGCAACAGCGGGATGTCAACGGCCGGAACAGCCGTGTCTCCGGCGGAAGCAACAATTAATAGCTGGCCGGGGGATTCGCGTGCAATGGGACTTTTCTCCAAGCGGAAGCGATGCCCGATCTGCCAGGCCGGGAACGAGGTGGCGCTCGACGCGCAAGTCGACGCTGGCGGGCTCGTCGCCATCGTGTTCCCGTTCGTCAAAGCGACATGCAAAACATGTGAATATAAATTCATGTTTGGCTGGCTGAGCCTCTTTCTCGGAACCGGGTGGACGCTTTTTATCGTACTGTTGATGGGGAACCCCCCAATCAAGGTCCCATTGGTGTGCGTGGTCTCATTCCTCGTTTACCTGGCTGTCGGCATAATTGGTTTTTTCACGATAGTCCACTCGCAGTTCTTCGACCGTTATCTCGACCGGTTGATCATCAAGAAGGCGAAGAAGCTCGTGCGCAAGGACGAGAAACACAGCTGGACCGGCTCGTTCCTGAACGAGGAAATGAGGGCGCGGGTGAAGCGCTGGATGGACGAAGGGGGACGGAGGCGGCCATGACCACGCCCTCCTCTACTTGGTTGCCCTGCATGATCATTTTCGGCGTTCCGGTGGCTGTCTTGCTCTTCTATTATTGTATCTTGCGCCTCCAGATATGGAGCTCCTTGACGGTCGACCGGGCAAAGAAGCTGCACTTCCGGGCATTTGTCCTGAGCGCCTCGGCATCGGTGGTGATGGCGGCCCTGGGCCTGTCATTCATTGATTACATTCTGGTTTTCTTTCTGCTCCCGGCGTTCGGGTTTGCGGCTGCCGCGGTGTTCCACTGGTTCTGGTACGATCAATACCGTAGGGCGGAACGGGGCAAGGCCTGACGCCTTTATATCGTCCCAAAATCATGTTCAAACCGGATGTCCGATGCCGCCGCCCTGGTTGATACTCTGATATTGGGGCTTGCCCTGGTCATCGGCGCATGGCTGACATGGCGGTTCATCGCCGATTTCTACAGGTCGGTCCGAAAACTCGGTCTGGTAAAGTCGCCTTCGGCGAGGAAATGGTTGTGCCTGAAGCTTTCCGGGTACAGCTTCCTCTCGGGGGCCCTGATGATATTCCTGGGCTTCGTCACCATGCTTCTGAATTATGGATATCTGGTCAGGGGGTTTCTGTACACGGCAATGCTCGTGATATTCGGCGCGCTCTGGCTCTTTTTCACGGGATACATGATTCTCAATCTGGCCCGGGCTTTTTGGGCCTGGCGGGAGGAGAAGGCCGCGGCCTGCAAGGTGGACAAGGAATCCTGAGCCCCGCCCCGACGGCCGTTCACCCTTTCCGCCGCCGGAGCTGGAATATCGCGCCTCCCAGCGTGATGCAGGCCATGAGCACCAGCGCCAGCACCTGCGGCCATATCCTTTCGAGGCCCCAGCCCCGGAGCATTATCGAGCGCATGGCGTCGATGCCGTAGCGCAGCGGGACGCAATAGGAGACCGGCTGGAGGAACTGCGGTATGGATTCCACGGGCCAGAACATGCCGGCCAGCAGTATCGACGGGAAAAGGACCAGCGGTATGAACTGGATGGCCTGGAGCTCGTTCTTGGCGCTCGCAGACAGCAGTATGCCAAGCCCCTGGTGCACGAACGCCAGGAGCAATATGACCAGAAGCGCCACTCCGACGCTCCCGACGACCGTGACGTTGAATATCAGCATCGCCGCGAAGAGTATGACGATGCTCTGGAGCACGCCAAGCGCTGCGAACGCGAGGGCGTAGCCGAAAACTATCTCTGCGGCCGTCGCCGGCGACACTAGCAAGCGCTGCAGCGTCCCGCTGCGCCTTTCGTACACGAACAGAATAATCGTCAGCATTGTCGTGACCATCATGATCGCCATGCTCATGATCGCGGGCGCGAAGTAATCGATGAACTTCGTGTCGCCTCCGCCGTAGGCGTACGATATGGTGGCATTGATTGGTATCTTGCGGGTGCTCTGGTTGAACTCGGAGCCTATGGAATCCATGACCGATATCATGGCGCTGTTGAGCTCCCTGATTATGGCCGAGGCCATCGTCGGGCTGGAGCCGTCGAGGTAGACCTCGATTCGGGCCTGGCTCGCGTTGGGGAACGCCCCCAGGCTCAACATGAAGTTGGCCGAGAAGTTCTCCGGGAACCGGATGGCGGCCCAGGCCTCGTTGCGATCGACCTTCGCCTTCGAGGCCTGCCAGTCGCCCGATATGGTCATCTCGAGGGTCTCGGAATCCAGCTTCCCCACCACCCGGGCGCCGACATCGAGGCCCTGCGGGATGAGGGGGCCTCCGGGGTCGATTCCGGCGTCCTGGTTGACTATATCCACCTTGACATGGCTCACCTCTCCGCCGAAAGTGTAGCCGAACGCCAGCATCATCAGGAGAGGCATGCCGATGACGAACCCCAGCGTCCGGCGGTCGTGCCGGAACTGGAGGAGCATGCGCCGCGTGAACCCGAGCATCCGGCGGGCGTTCATTTCGCATCCCTCCTCGCAATTGCCAGGAACACGTCCTCGAGCGATTTCTTTGCGTGCTCCTTCATGAGCGCCTCCGGGTTCCCCTCGGCGATGAGCCGGCCCTGGCGCAGCAATCCGACCTTCTGGCAGTGCCCGGCCTCGTCCATGTAGTGCGTCGTGATGACGACCGTGATGCCCTTCTTCCCGAGCTTTTCGAAGTATTCCCAGAACGAGGCGCGCAGCTCCGGGTCCACGCCGACCGTGGGCTCGTCCAGTATAAGGAGCTTCGGCTCGTGCAACAGCGCGCAGGCCAGGCTCAGCCGGTGCCTCATGCCGCCGCTGAGGGTGGAGGCGAGGGCGTCCTTCCAGCTCGAAAGGTCCACGAAATCGAGCATCTCATGCTCGCGCTCGCGGAAGCGCCCGGCTGACATGCCGTAGAGGCTCGCGAAGAGCTGCAGGTTCTCGTGCACGGTGTTGTCGACATAGATGGCCACGTCCTGCGGCATGTAGCCGATGGAGGAAAGGACCGCCCTGGACGGCATCGCCCGGCCCAGCACCTTCACGGACCCGGAGGTCGGCTGGAGCAGGCCGCAGATCATCTTTATCGCGGTGGTCTTGCCCGAGCCGTTGGGGCCCAGGAGGCCATAGGTCTCCCCGTCCTCTATCGTCAGGTCGAGGTTGTCGACCGCCGTGAATTTCCCGAACCTCTTCACGAGCTTGCCTGTCTCTATCGCCGCCATCACATCACCTCTTCCCCAGACCCTCCACGAACAGCGAGCTGAAATCGCGTATCGCCTTCTTGTCCATGGTCATGAACATGTCCTTTCCAAGGAACGTGGTCATCACGAAGGAGCGGAAGAAGAAGCTGAAAAACACTATGGAGGCCATCCGCGAGTCCACCTTCCGGATGAGCCCCGCCCGGGCGGCCTCGTCGAAATATCCCGTCAAGAGCTCGATGGCCTTGCGGGGCGCCGGCGCGATGCGGCGCCACATCCTGGGGCGCCGCTGCATCTCGGTCATCCCGAGCTTGAGCATGGGCGCCTTCTCGAGCATCCCGGCGAGCATGAAATTCCCGATGCGCGAGAGGTCCTCCACGACGTCGCCCGTGCCCGGGAACCCGCCGGGCGGTAGCCTCTGCTCAATGTCCGCCTCGCGCTCGAGCGCGGCGAAAAGCAGCTTCTCCTTGGACTCGAAGAGCCGGAAGAGCGTGACCTCGTTGACGCCGGCCCTTTTCGCGATGGCCCGGGTGGTGACGCCGTTGTAGCCGTCGCGGCAGATGAGCTCGAGCGCGGCGTCCTGCAGCCGTTCCCGGGCGTCCTTTCTGGGGGCCATGCCTTCACCGACCGATGTATGCAAGTGCTTGCTTGCATAATGGCGTTGGGTGGATTTATACTTTGCGACCGCTGCAAGGGGCGCTCAGCGCTTCCGGGGAGGCTTCCCGGGAAGATGCCCCGACTCCGGCCCGTGCCCCTCGTGCCTGTGGGTGAGGATGCGGATTATGATGTATATGATTATTGAAACGGCCAGGAGTGCGCCGATTGCCGTCGCGCTGGTCTGCCAGGCGACCTCCGGGCCGACGGCGGCGGGCGATGGGACCAAAATGTCGAGCGGGGGCATGGCGATCGCGCTTCCGGGTTTGACCGGGTGACTATATAGACTTATTGGGGGCGATTGGAAATCCTTGAAATACCCCTGCGCCCATTCTCCGCCGGCGGTCGGATGGTGCAGGGCAATCTCCCGGTCAAGCGGATGGTGCTGTACAAGCACGGGGTGGGCTTCGTCGAGCGCGGCGGCGTGGCCGAGGGCGGCCTCGTCAAGCTGAGCTTCAAGCGCGACGAGATGGACGACATCCTCAAGAGCCTGTCGATATTCGTGAAGGGCAAGGGACAGGTGACGGGCGTCTCCTACGAGACGGCCGACGACATCTCGAAGCTCCTGGCCGAGAAGGCCATCAACGTCCCTGACCGCGAGGCGATGGTCGGCCTGCTCCGGGCGCTCAGGGGCTACCGCGTCAAGCTCTGGGCCGCCGGCGAGGCGGTCGAGGGGAAGGTGGTCGGCACCGACGAGGAGACGCGGGTGAACCCGGCCGGGAACGAGATAGGACGCAGGTCCTCCGTGGTCGTCCAGGCGGACGACGAGCGGATACGGTCGTTCGACATCGACGCCATCCAAGGTCTGCAGGTGCAGGACGCCGAGGCCCGCGAGGACCTCAAGTTCTTCCTGGACGCCGTGACCTCCGAGCGCAAGAAGAACATGAAGGCGGTGACCGTGTTCGCCGAGGGCGAACGGCCCGAGCTGGCCATCAGCTACATCACGCAGATGCCCTCCTGGCGCGTGAGCTACCGGCTGGCCTACTTCAAGGACAGGACGCTCCTCCAGGGATGGGGCATCATCGACAACCGGCTGGACGAGGACCTGCACGACGTCCAGCTCTCGCTCGTGGCGGGCAAGCCCATCTCGTTCATCTACGACATCTACACGCCGCGGCTGATACAGAGGCCCATCGTCCGCGAGGAGGTCCGGACCGTCTCGGCCCCCGTCGAGCTCGAGGCCGGCGAGGAGCAGCTGGCAAAGGAGGAGGCCGAGCTCTCGATGGCCCAGGAGAGCCGGATGGACATGGACGACTACGGGGGCGCCGGAGGCGCCCAGATGAAGCGCGCCATGATGCCCGCCCGGGCGCGCGCCATGGCAAGCATGTCGATGCCCGCCTCCGCCCCGGCCCCGCCGCCGCCGGAGGCGATGATGGATTCCACGCGCGTCCAGACCAAGTCGGTCGAGATGGGAGAGTTCTTCAGGTATGATATCGAGAACCGGGTGACGGTCAAGCGCGGCCAGTCGGCGATGGTCCCCATACTGCAGGGCCCGATTGACTGCCGCAAGGAGCACGTCTACAACGCCCAGAAGATGCCCAGGAACCCCGTGGTCACGATGCGCCTCAAGAACAACACCGGCCTGGTGCTCGAGCGCGGCCCCATCGTCGTCCTCGACGAGGGCACGTACGTCGGCGAGGCCATATTGCCCTACACGACGGCGGGCTCGGAGAACCACATCGCCTACTCGGTGGACCTCGGCGTCGTCGTCACGGAGAAGCAGGACTCTGAGAGCCACATGCGCGCCATCCACATAAGACAGCGCTACCTGCAGAAGGAATACCTCGAGTACCTGAAGACCGAGTACACCGTGGAGAACAAGAAGAACGAGAAGGTGCTCCTGGTCATTGAGCACCCCAAGCGCGACTTTGAGCTCGCGGACACCCCCGAGCCCACGGAGAGGACGGAGAGCTTCTTCCGCTGGGCCCTCGACATCAAGCCCAAGAGCCAGACCAAGTTCAACGTGAAGGAGGTCAAGACCGTCTGGTACTCGGAAGGGATAAGGGAGATGGGCACGGAGACGCTCAAGGGATACCTCAATGCCAAACAGATCGACAAGACCGCCTACTCGAAGATAGCCGAGATCATCGAGCTCCAGCGCAAGATCCACGCCATCCAGCAGGACATGGACGAGCTCGGAAACGAGAGCTCCCAGATCGTCCAGGAGCAGGACCGCCTGCGCAAGAACCTCGGCGCCCTGGGCCAGAGCCAGCAGGAGGCCGGAATGCGGGGCAAGTACGTCTCCAAGCTCGAGACGCAGGAGAGGCGCCTGGACGAGATAAAGGCCCATATCCAGAAGCTCCAAAACGAGGTGCAGGCCATCGACAAGGCCATCGAGGCGAAGCTTTCGGCGCTAGGATGAAACGACCGTGAGCGGTGAGCCGTGAGCGGTGGGCGGGGGGAGGGAACTGCCGTCACCTGCCCCGGTCCTCGGCTCACCGCTCACCGCTCACCGCTCACGGAACTCACGGTGGAACGATGACAGAGAAAAAGGAGATAATCAAGGAGCTCGGCGAGAGCCAACTACTGCTACCAGGGCTCGTGAACGCCGCGCTGGTCGCCAACGACCGGGTGAAGTACTACTTCACGCTGCTCCAGACCGCGCGGTCGAAGGCGGAGCACCCCGAGCGGGACATCTCCGACCTGAAGGCTGAGCGCGAGACCGCCGGCATAGAGAACACGTTCCTGGACAATGCAGTCGGCGGAACCGCGAAGGTCGGCCCCGGAAAATACAAGATGCCCTTCGCCGGGGAGGTCATCGCCTCCATACGAACCTGCATGGAGGACATGCTCAAGCCCGTCCTGGCCCGCGGGGGCGCCGGCGCCGCCGAAGGGAAGGCCCGGATGGACCGGCTCCTCGAGGGCCTGCCGGCCCAGGGAGAGGAGGTCGTCTCCGAGGAGCTGATAATGAGGCTCACCTCCGGGGACCGCGCCGCCGGCGACAGCCTCCACCTGCTCGTGATGGACATACACAAGGAGCTCAATGTCCTCCAGGGCGAGCTCTCCAAGGACGTCATCGACGGGGCCAAGACCTACCTTCTGGAGGATCCGGACCGCGAGCTCGTCCGGGCGTTCATGGCCGGGCTCAACCGGACGGCCCCGCTCAAGTTCGAGCACCCCGGGCTGGGGACCACGGCCACGCGGGCCGGCCCCAAGCTCGTGATACAAAACGACATCGGCACGACGGACGCCCACGTCCTGGTCGTCAACGTCGAGGGCCTTTCGGTCTCCATAGTGTACACGGACATCCACCTGGCCCGCCTCCTGTTCTTCCAGGGGCTCCTCGGGAAGCACCCGGTGAAATGGGAGGACACGCTCTCCAAGCACGGCGGCGCCCAGTTCGAATCGGGGATGTACCACCTCTCGGTGGGCAGGTTCGCCGCCCGAGACCGCGCCGAGCTCCGGGCGTTCCTGGACCACTTCGGCTCGCGGCTGGTCTTCCTCATCGACTGGAACCGGGCGCGCAAGCGCTTCCGCAACTTCCTTCGAAAGAAGGACTGCATAGCCGCGCTCAGGTGGGCCGCCGACAACGACGTCGGGCACATCGGGTTCCTCAAGCTCGGCGGCGAGAAGCTCATCTACGAGGCGCTGGAGCTTGCGGCGCGCGTCCCGCTCCGATACGGAGAGCCCCTCTACCAGGTCCTCGGCCGGGAAAGGACGCTCGAGTACTTCGAGTGGGTGCTCAGGACCGCCACGGCCGGCCTGCTCGCCAACCGCTCCCACCTCCTCATCCAGGACGAGATAAAGGCGGAGCTTTTGCGCTACTTCCGCTCGGCCCACCAGGGCCTCATGGAGATATGCACCGAGCACGCCTCGCTCACGATCGAGGTTGCAACGGCCGTGCGCGACTCGCTTCTCAGCATCCAGCGGGGCGGGAACGCCTCTTTCGTGAGCAGGACCGCAAAGCGCGCCAAGCGCTGGGAGAGCCTGGCCGACGAGCTGGTGAGCAAGGTCCGGGGCCTTTCCAAGAGGGCCGAATCCGGACCGTTCTTCGTCGCGCTCATCACGGCCGCCGACGACGCCCTGGACTTCCTGGAGGAGGCCTGCTTCTTCACCACGCTGGCCCCGGCCAACCTCAAGTCCCGGGGGATCCACTCGGAGCTCGTCGGGATGGCCGAGCTCGCCGTGAAATCCAGCCAGGAGTTCCTCCGGGCGCTACACGCCGCCCAGTACGTGCAGAAGGGGTGCACGCGGGAGGAGATGCAGGACTTCCTGGAACCGGTGGACCGCGTTCTCTCGCTTGAGCGCGAGACGGACGAGGCGCTCCGCAGGACCCAGAAGACCATCCTGAAGGAGAGCTCCGACTTCAAGGAGCTCGAGGTGCACTTCGAGCTGGCCCGCACCATCGAGGAGGCCACCAACTCGTTCATGAAGGCGGTCCATACCATGCGCGACTACATCCTCGAGAGCGTCAACAGGTAGGCGGCCCGATGGAAACCGAACACTTCAGGATGGCAACATTCGGGGCCGGCTCGGCCGACGAGATGCCACGCGAGGAGTTCGGCAACAAGGCCGCCAACCTGGCCCGGATGGCCGCCCTGGGCGTCCCGGTCCCCCCGGGCTTCGCGCTCGGGGTCTCGGTGTGCGAGGACTTCCACAAAAGCCGCGGCAGGCTTCCGCCGGACGTCCCCGTGCTCCTGGGCAAGGGCATCCAGTTCATCGAGAAGGCCACCGGGCTCCGGTTCGGCAACCGCCGGAGGCCGCTCCTGGTGTCGGTGCGCTCCGGGGCCCCGGTCTCGCTTCCAGGGCTCATGGAGACGGTGCTCAATGTCGGGTTGAACCGGGAGACGCTCCAGGGCCTCGTGTTCATGTCCGGCAATCCGCGCTTCGCCCACGACTCGCACCGCCGGCTGGTGGAGGCCTTCGGGACCACGGTCTTCGGGCAGAGCCCCCGGCCCTACCGGACGCTCCTCCAGAGCGCCCTCGAGCGGGAGGAGGTCCCCGACGCCGCCGAGCTGGACTGGTGCTCCCTCCGGGAGCTCGCCGCCGAGTACGAGAGGCTCTTCCAGGCCTCGGCCGGCCGGCGCTTCCCCGACGAGGTCTTCGAGCAGCTGGGGCTCGCCACCGCCGCGGTGCTCCGCTCGTGGAAGGGCCAGAAGGTGGAGGCGTTCCGCAAACTGGGGATGGTCAAGGGCGCGCGCGGGACCGCGGTGACGGTCCAGGCGATGGTCTTCGGCAACATGGGCCAGCGCTCCGGCGCCGGCGTGATGTTCACGCGGGACCCCTCGACGGGCCAAAACGAGCCCATCCTGGACTTCAAGTTCGGCGTCCAGGGTGAGGACGTCGTCTCGGGCGAGGCCTCGGCGGCGCCGGTGCCGCTCAGCGAGGCGCTCCCCGAGGTCCACGCCGAGCTCCTCCGGCTCGGACGCCGGCTGGAGCAGAGCTTCCAGGACATGCAGGACCTCGAGTTCACCGTGCAGGAGGGCAAGCTCTACATCCTCCAATGCCGCGCCGGAAAGAGGGCGCCCCTGGCGGCCCTGCGCATCGCGGCCGACCTGGCCCGGGAGGGCGTGCTTTCGAGCGCCGGGGCGCTCTCCCTGCTCTCGGACGTCGATGTCGAAAGCATCCGCGTCCAGAGGGTCGCCTCCGAGGCCACTCCACTGGCCCGCGGCGAGCCGGCCTCGACGGGCGTGGCATCGGGTGCCATCGCGCTCTCGGCCGAGCGCGCCGGGGCCTGGGCCGCCGACCGGGCGGTCATACTGGTGCGCGAGACCGCCTCGCCCGACGACATCGCCGGGATGGCGGCCGCCTCGGGCCTGCTCACGGCCCGGGGGGTGCGGACCTCCCACGCCGCGGTGGTCGCCCGCCAGATGGGCAAGGTGTGCATCGTGAACTGCGCCGAGCTCTCGATCGACATTCGGGCGCGCCGCTGCCGCATCGGGGCGGGCGAGCTCGCCGAGGGCGCGCTGCTAACTCTCGACGGCAACACCGGGAACGTCTACTCCGGCCGCGTCGAGGTCTCCCAGGAGCGCCCCGAGGAGCTCCTGGCCCTTTACCGCTCGTGGAAGGCGGGAGCGGAAGAAAAGTAGACAGGTTGGCAAGGAGGCGGGTCAACAAGCCATCTCACTTGCCAACCTGCTCCATTGCTCCCTTGCTCCCTTGCTCCCTTGCTGCCTCCGCAGGCGGCCGACTGGCCGCCAAGGCGAGGAGGACCGGAGGTCCTCCGGGTGCCGCCTTTTCTACTTCGCCTTGTCGCCCGGCTTGAACGCGTCGGCGCAACCGGCGCAACAGAACTGGTGGTCCTGGCCGCCGATGTTGCGCTTGACGGAGCCGCCCGGCTTCATCACCTTGCCGCACTTGTCGCAGGTCGCGTCCATCCGGTCGCCTACCTTCTTCATCGCGTCCTTGAGCCCCATCGTTCCAGCCTCGGCCCCGCGAATGCCCGCCGGTTGTTTATATCCATCGCGCGGGGTGACTCTCAGTTCGCGACAGAAGCAATTTAAATCCTAGGGGTGGCATATTATCACGACCTATGAAGGGCGGGCGGAAAGCGCGGTCCGGGTTCCGGGCATTTACGATGCTTGCCCTAGCCATCCTGGCCGGCGCGGCGGTCCTTCCGGCCCCCGCCGGCGCCATCGAGGTCCGGGTGCAGGCTTTCGGGGACGGCCAGGGCGGGGCCGTGGTGGCATTCCCCTCGGCCGGCTCGAACGATTCGCTGAACCTTTCCATCCAGTCCGGGATGCGCATCGGCCAGGCTTTCTTCAACATCAGCGGCGAGCCCTACACCGCCGGCGGTACCGACTGCCCCGAATCGCCCTCCCTGGACCTGGGGGCCGACGGCGATGTGGAGTGGAGGTTCAACGGCACCGGCTACGGCGCCCTTGGCCACCAGTACCTGTTCTCGGAAGGGGCCGCCTCGTTCCAGGCGGTCTTCACGGCGGCCGGCGTCAATGATTCGATGGCCCTGCGCCTCCCGGCCGGGGCGTCCGTGGCGGACGCCTCCTTCGACCTTCGGCCCTCGGGCTTCTCCGGGCTCTCGGTGAACGTCTCGGTCGACATCGGCGCCGACGACGTGGACGACTGGACCAACACCACCTTCAGTACCCAGCTCACCCTGTCCGGGCTGGCCAGCCTGATAGGCTCCTATCTTGCATCCGCCCAGCCGACCGGCGGCGACCCGTACGGGGTCCTTTATGTCGACGTGCCGGTCCGCCTGCGGTGCGCCTCGGCCGCCACCCTCACGGCGACCAACCTGAGCATCCGCTACACCACCACCCTCACCACGCCCAACCTGGCGCTCAAGCTCGACGCGCTCGTGCCCGGTGCCCTGGGCACGTCCAACGTCAGCGTGCCGGTGAGGCTCTCCTCCGGAAGCGCCGGGGTGCTCCGGGTCCGGGACCTGTTCATCGCGGCCAGGTCGCCCCTCCACACCCCGGACCTCACCGACCCGAGCCCGCCCGTTTCCCCCGACGTGGACATAAAGGAGAACCAGAGCGTGGCTTTCAGCGTGAACGTGCATGACATCTACGGGGACCCGGTCACCCTCCAGTGGTTCGTGGACGTACAGCCCGTCGCCGGGGCGGACGGGCCCTCCTTCCTCCTCTCCACCAACCACAGCTGGGGCGGGCGCCACAGCGTGACCGTCACGGCAGGCAACGGGCTTTCGGAAAGCTCCCTGACCTGGTGGGTCAATGTCGAGGACGTCAACCTCCCGCCGGTGATACGCTCGTTCGCTCCGGCCGCCGCCTCGGTCGCCGAGGGCTCGCCCCTCCAGTTCACGGTCGACGCTTACGACCCGGACGGCGGCGCCCTGGCCTACACCTGGACGCTCGACGGCCGGGTGCAGTCCGAAAGGGGCGCCGCGTTCGTCTACCTGCCGCAGACAGGCGCCGCCGGCTACCACGCCGTCGCCCTCTCAGTGGGCGACGCCGGCGGGGCGACCACCTTGCTCAACTGGACCGTGCTCGTGCGCAAGACCAACCTGCCCCCGGTGATCGAATCGTTCGAACCGGCCCAGGACGCTGTCATGAAGGAGGGGCAGACCCTCGCCCTCTCCGTGTCGGCCTCGGACCCCAACGGGGACACCCTGACCTACGAGTGGGTGCTGAACGGGTACTCGGCCGGCTTCGGGAGGTTTTTCAACTTCAGCCCCGATTTCTCCTCGGCGGGCGCCTGGACGCTCCAGGCGCTGGTCCGCGACGGCGCCTCCACCACCGCGCACCCCTGGAACATCACGGTGCTGGACGTCAACCACGAGCCGACTGCGGTCATCGAGCAGCCGTTGGAGGGCGCCGAGTTCCTCGACAGCGCCCGCATCGTGCTGTCGGCGCGCGGCTCGTCGGACGCGGACCTCGACCAGCTTTCCTACCGCTGGTACGAGGGGGCGGACCTCCTGGCGGAGGGATTGTCGGCGAACCTCACGCTCGAGGGCGGCTCCCACCGCATCCGCCTGGTGGTGGAGGACGGCAAGGGTGGCCGGGGCGTTTCGGATGTGAACATCACGGTCCGCACCTCCCACCTCTCCGCCGCTGTCAGCCTGTCGTCCAAAAGCCCGCGCGAGGGCGAGCAAATCCGCGTGGCGATACGGGTCAGCAACACCGGGGACACCATCCAGCGCGACGTCCCGGTCCGGCTCATCGTGGACGGGGTGCCGGCGGGGACGCGCACCATCCGGAGCATAGCGCCCGGGGGCAACGCCACCGAATACTTCTACTGGACGGCCGAGGCGGGGAAGCACGACCTTGAGCTCATGGCGGGCGACGAGAGCACCACGGTCTATGTCACGATTCCGGCCGGCGTGCCGGCGATGGTCATATACATGGTCTATCTCCTGGGGGCCGTTCTGCTCGCCGTGGCGGCGACGGCCTGGCTGTTCTTCTTCCAATGGAAGCGCGCGATAAGCGCGGGAATCGTGGACGAGTCCAAGCGCCGGGGGCGCAAGGAGCTCGCTGGGAAGGAGCGCGCCGACGACCGGCGGCCCCGGGGCTTTTTCAACATCCGGCTGGGATTTTCGCCGTACAAGGAGAAGCCTCTCAAGATCGATACCACCATGCCGGAGGACCTGGCGCCCCAGGAAGCCATACGCGAGTCCCTGACACCGGTCCGCAAGAGCTACCTCATGCACGCCATTGGCCCGCGGGAACCGGCTGGAGGGGCCCGGTCCTCGGCCGCCGCGCCGGTTACCGCCGGGGTCTTTGCCGCAAAGCGGCCCGAGGTCCCGCCAGCGCCTGCGGAAGCCACCGGGGTGGAGATCCCGCTCGCCCACCCGGCCCCGGCCGGAAAGGAGCCCGACGCGCCCGTGCCCCCGGTCCGCGGGGCCCCGCCCCCGCCGCCGCCCGCGCCGCCCGCCTCCACGGAGGCCGGCGAGACGAGAAGGCCCAAGAAGCGCCTGGAGGACTTCGAGGAGCGCCTCCACGCGCTGGAGCGGAAGGGGCTCGACGTGGCGGCGCCGCGCAGGTTCGCGAGCCTGGCCAAGTCGTTTTGGAAGGGCGGGAACGTCGCCAAGGCCGAGCAGTACCTTGACAAGGCCGAATCGAAGCTCGCGGAGGTGGACCAGGAAGCCGGGCCGCAGAAGGCGGGGCTGGCGTGCAAGAAATGCGGGGCGGCCGTGGACCCGTCCTGGATAGTGTGCCCGGAATGCGAGGCGAAACTAAAATAAACGCAGACCAAGGGTGCAAGGGTGGACGGGGGGAAGGGTGCAAGGGAACGGTGGCATCCGTCCATCCCCTGCCCCTTCCACCCTTTTCCCGTCAATGTATGTACCGCCGCACCTTCTCCTCGCGGGCGGTTCGGAGGCGTTCGAGCTCCTCCTCGAACGCGCGGGTCTCCTCCGTGCTGATGAACTCGCCCATGGAACGGGAAAGGCAGTCTATCCTGCCTATCGTCTCGGAGAAATCGTTGAAGACCTCGCCCACCCGGGAATCTATCTGGCGCATCGTCGAAACCGTGGTCAGCACCGCATTGTACCGCTCGAGCGCGCTGCTGAACAGGGCGTTCTCCTGCCTGAGGAGCCTCAGGAGCTCCGAGGGCTTCCGGGAGGCCCGGTCCATCCTTTTCCCCAGCTCCTCGAGGACGACGCGGCCCCGGGCGAGCTCCCTGCTGCAGCCGCCCGTCATCGCCGAGCAGCGGTCCTTGAGCTCGGTGTAGCGCGTCCGGATGCTCTCGAACGAATCCTCGAGCGAGGAGTGTATGTTGCTCAGGGAGTTGTGCATCTCGACCAGCCGGGGCACGACCGATTCGGCCCCGGCGCCGGTGTTGAGCGCCATACGGGCCAGCGCGCCCAGCTGGGCCGCAATATCGTCGAGGACGCTCCGCGAGGAGGCCATCTTCCGGTCGAAGTCGTCCATGGCGGCCAGCACGGCCGCCGCCTCGGCCGCCGTCACGCCCGCCTCCGGCCGCCTTTTTCGTTCGGGCTCCCTCTTCGGCATGCGGACCTCACTTCAGAAGGCGCGCCTCCAGCACCTGGGACTGCGAAAGGTTCCCGAGCTTGAGGAAACGGCCGGCGCACCGGGCCAGGGCCTCGAGCGGCACGAGCCCGATGAGCTCGCTTTCGAGGACCTGCACCCCGGCCCTTTCGGATTCGGCGCGCACCGCCTCGAAGACCTCGGCGATGCCGGTCCTTTGGTAATTCACAAGGTTCATCGAGACCTGGACGATACCGCGTTCCCGGAGCTCGAGCCCCAGCGCCCGCACCGCCGGAAGGCCGCCGTCCTTCTCCCTGATCTTCCTGGCTATCGCCTTGGCTATGTCGAGCCGGTCCGTGGCCAGGTTGATGTTGTAGGCGATGAGGGGAAACCGGGCGCCGACTATGGCGGCCCCGGCGGTGGGGTGGAGAAGCGGGCCGCCGATGTCGGGCCTCCATTCCGGCTCGGCGCAGTTGCGCTTCCGCCCCTCGTACTCGCCCCGGCGGACGTCCGGCAGGCTCCGGCGGGCCGGCGCGGCCGCCGCCTCCTCGTAGAAGTAGACCGGGATCCGGAGCCGCTCCCAGAGCTCCCGCCCGGCCGAGCGGGCAAGCTCCACGGCCTCGGCCATGGTCATGTCCATCACCGGGACGAATGGCAGCACGTCCAGCGCGCCCAGGCGCGGGTGGGCGCCCCTGTGGCTCTCCATGTCGATGTGCTTCACGGCCTGGGCGGCGGCCAAAAGCGCGGCCTCCTTGACGGCTTCGGGCCCGCCGACGAAGGTGAAAACGGAGCGGTTGTGGTCCTTATCGGCCTCCATGTCCAGGAGCGTGACGCCCGGTACGGAGCGGATGGCGGCGGAGATGGCCTCCAGCACCTCCGGCCGGCGGCCCTCGCTGAAGTTCGGGACTGCCTCGACTAGCTTGGCCATTGGTATCGCATGACGCATCGGCGGACGGATTTATAAAGTTGGTTAGGGGGATGGTCTGCGTCCCTTCGTCTTCGCCGCCAGCCCGGCGGCGTGGAGCTCGGCCTCGGCCAGTTCCTCGGCCTCCCTCGCCCGCCGGCGCGAGCGCATCATCATGTAGACCGCCACGCCCGCCGTCATCAGGGCGAACGCCATCACGAGCACCGCCGAGAGCAGCAGCCAGTCCCCGCCGTTGCCGTCGACCGGGGGGTTGACCGGGGGCCTTTCCGCCGGCGGGTGCCGGAGCACCAGCCCTCCGGCGCCGGCGCAGAGCGCGTAGCTCCCGTTGGGAGAAAAGGCGATGGAGTATATCGGGGAGGTCGTGTTGGTGGCTATCGGGGTGAGGTTTCCGCCCTCCTCGAAGAGGTAGAGCAGGCCCCCGCGGGCCGCCAGCAGGGCGGTCCGGTTGTCCGGCGACCAGGCGCCGGCGAGCCACTGGTTGGCCGTGGGCGAGCCGAGCGGCGAAAAGCCCGAGCCGTCGTAGCGGTAGAGCGTCCCGAGCGTGCCGAAGACGAGCGCGGCCCCGCCGTCCGGGCGCCAGCTCACGCCCCGCAGGTACTGGTCCGCGAGGCCCGTCGAGAGGCGGTCGATGGTGCCCGCCTCGGGGTCGTAGCGGAGGACGAACGGGAAATCGCCGCACAGGAAGGCGAACCTGCCGTCGGGCCTCCAGGAGATGCTGACGATGGCGGCGCCGACCGTCGAGTTCAGGAGCGAAAGGGTCGTCCCGTCGGTCCTCGCGAGCGTGCCGTTGAGGCCGGCGACGAGGGCGAAGTCGCCCTGCGGGCGCCACTCCGCGTCCTCGAACCAGAGCGTGCGGTTCTGGGCCGCCGAGCGGAAGCCGGACCCGTCGTATTCGAGGAACGCACCGTCCCGGCCGACCAGGAGCGCCCGCGTCCCCGAGGGGTGCCAGCCGATGCCCTTCAGGTCCGACTTGGTATTGGAATCGAGCGTCATGAAGAACCGGCCGGTCCAGCGCAGGACGGTCCCGCCCTCGCCGGCGAGCAGGGCGTAGGTGTCGTTCCCGGGCGCCGGGCGCCACGAGACTGCCCGCAGTTCGAGCTGGACGGGGCTCTCGAGCCTCTCGGCCGGCGCGGCCGCCGCCGGGCCGTTTTGGAGCAGCGAAAGCAGCATGACCGCCGCCAGGCAGAGCGCCGTCTTTGGTTTCATAATCACCCGAGCAGGCCCAGGTACCTGATGTCCAGGAAGATGAGGGCGGCGAACATGGCCACCATCCCGATGTAGACGGCCGCGCTCCACCTCCACACCTTGCTCCCGTCGAACGGGAATATGGGCAGCATGTTGAACGTGCCCAGAAAAGTGCTGACGAACACTATGGTGGTGGCGATGTACCCGAGGACCGAATTGTACCCCAGGGCGAGGGCGATGGGGAAGAAGGCAAACCCTATCAGGGCGTTGGTGGCCGGGCCCGCGGCCGATATCTTGCCGTTGTTCTCCGTGGTCACGGCGCCCTGTATCATCACGGCCCCGGGCGCCGCGATGAACCCGAACCCGACAAACGACATGAAGAGGCCTATGCCCAGCCAGGTGTCCGAGCGGCGGAACTCGGCCCAGTAGCCGTAGCTTCTGGCCACGAACTTGTGGGCGAGCTCGTGGGTGAAAACCCCGAGCATGACGGCCAGGAGCGCGAGCAGGAAGAAAATGAGCGCCAGGAAGACGGGGCCCCCGCCCAGGAGGACCGCCTGGAGCTGGGCCATCGAGAACATGAGCGCCAGCGCCAGCACGGCGATGGTCAGGTCCAGTATCTCCTGGCTGCTCGTGACGGGGCCCGGGCCGGGCTCGATGTAGACGACCTGCCGCCCGCCGTACGCCTGCGGACCGAACAGCTGCGGTTCATCATCGCGCCACATTCCCTATCCCCACCCCAATCCCATCTTTATGAGATACGGGAACGCCACGAAGGTCCCTATCATGCTCCCGACGTTCGTCAGCGCCGCCACCATCAGCACCCTTATCACCCGGTTGTTGAAAAAATCTTTGGTGGTGTTCGAGTGGCCGAGGTCCTGCCAGTCCTTGACGGTCGGGGTGCGGACCTTCGCCTCGACGAGCCCGGAGAACCACCCGGCGGCCACGCCCGGGTGGATGGCCGTGAAAGGCGAGGCGATGAACGCCGTCCCGATGGAATAGGGATGGCCCCGCGCCGCCGCGCAGAAAATGGCGGAGAGCACCGCGTGTATGAGGAACCACCAGCCGAACGCCTCCAGGCTCGCCCTGGGGCCGTTCCTTATTCCTATCCAGACGATGAGCGCGGCGAGCAGGACTGCGATGCCCCAGCCCAGCGCCTTGCCCCACGGGAAGCCCTTCGGGGGCAGGTGCTCGAGCTCCGCAAACGACGGGAGGGGCTCGCCCGCAAGCACCTTCTCTATCTTCTGCTTCACGCCCTTGACGTGGCCGGCCCCGACGACCGCAAGCACCCTCTTCCCGTGCGAGGCGTCGGCGATGCGGCGGGCGATGTAGGTGTCCCGCTCGAAGAGGAGGACCTCGGCGACGTTGGGGGCGAGCTCACGGAGCTCGTTCATCATGGAGGTCAGCGCGTCCTCCTTCATGAGCTCCTTGAGGTCGAGCTCCCTGGCTTCCTCTTCGTAGTCCATGAAGGGGAGGCTCATGAGCGTCCAGGCGATGCGCCCCTTCTCGCGCAATGTCATCTTCTTCCAGGCGCGCTTGAGCGTTATGGTGATGTCCCGATCCGCAAGCAGCACCTTCACGCCGCCCTTCTCGGCGGCGTTGATGGCCTCCAGCATCTCGGAGCCGGGCTCGGAGCCGAATTTCTCGCCCAGCCGCCGCTGGTACGAGGCCAGAAAAGACTGGGCGATGAAGACGTAGGCGTTGCGGTCCTCGAGGAGCCGGGTGATGGGCGTGCTCTCCCAGCCCCGCCGGTCGCGGAGCACCTTCAGGCGCCTCTCGTCCAGCTCGACGGCCACGATGTCCGGGCGGAAGGCGTCGATGGCGTCGCGGACCTCCTTGACGGATTCGGGCGAGACGTGGGCCGTCCCCACGACCAGTATGCCCTCGCCGACCTTTTCCAGCAATGTCAGCCCTCGCAGGAAATGCCGGCGGCGCGCAGGTAGAGACGCCTCACGGCCCGCGTCGCAAGCTCGGCCCTGCTTTCGTCCGTCTTGGCCCGGCCGAGCACCTCCAGGGGGATGCGGGCCCCGGCGGAGGCGGCGTGGCCGCCGGCCGTGCCGGCCCGGCCGAAGGCCCGGCGGAGCAGCCTCCCCATGTCGAGCGACGGGGCGTTGGCCCGCGCCGAGACGAAGAGGTCGCCGCGCAGAATCCCGAACGCCACGGCGGCCTCCACGCCCTCGAGCCGGACCAGAAACTCGGCGGCCACCGCCACCGCGTCCCGGTCCCGGATCTCCCCGGCGCAGGCGAGCAGGTGGCCGCGGTGAAGCTCGCGCGACTGGACCGCCCGGGCCAGTATGTCCGCGGTGGAGGAGGGCATGGGGGGCGACCCGAAGGTGCGCATCAGCCGAAGGTCGGCGTGCTCGGCGAGGTACACCGCCGCTTCCAGGTCGTCGGCGGAGACATGGCGCGTGAGGTCGCCGGTGTCCACCCGGATGGCAAAGAGCAGCGCCGCGGCCAGCGCCGGGTCGGGCCTCATCCAGAGCCGGCGGAGGTAGCCCGAGAGGATGGTGGCGGCAGCCCCCGTCTCCGGCCGGATGTCGCAGAACCCGGCGGTGACGGCGCAGCCCCGCGGGAGCGGGTGGTGGTCTATGACTATGTCCACCCGGGCGCCGGGGGGCAGGATGTTGTTCTCCCCGGGCAGCGATGATTCCACGAGGGCCGTGGCGGCGTGGCGCCCCGCCGCCGCCCGGGCCTCCGCCGGGGTCTTGAGCTGGACCAGCGGCGCGTCCAGGGCCGAGACGAGGAGGCGGTTCTCCGGCCGGGCGATCTCGCCCCCGTAATAGAGCGCGCTCCGGACACGCGAGCGGGCGCATATCCTCTGCAGGGCGACGGCAGAGGCGATGCTGTCTGGGTCGGGATTGTCATGGAGGAATATCGCGAGGCCCCTGCGCCCGAAGGGCCGGACGGCGGCGGCCAGCCGGCGAGCCGCGCGCTGCCTCTCGAGCTCGGTGATCTGGCCGATGAAAGCCCCGGCGAGGAGCTCCCGGGGCTCGAGGACGTAATCGGCGCCGGCTGAGCGGAGCCTTCTGGCCGGGCCGGGCGCGCCCGCCTCCGTGAGCAGGAGCAGGTCCGGCCGCCTGCGCCTGAGCTCCCGCACGAGAGCGAGGTTCTGCCGGTCGTCGCCGGCCAGCACGAAGGCGGCGCCGGCCTCGGGCGGGACATCCCTGGCGAGGCGGGACCTCCGGGGCCGCTCCCCGCGGCCGGCGAGCGCCCGGGCGAGCACCCCGGCCAGGCTTCCGCCGCCGAGGATCGATATCATCTCAGGGCCCACCCCAGGACGCCTCCTTGTGGGAGCCCATCACTATCTGGACCTCGGTGTCCGAGACGCCGTCCAGGCGCAGGAAATCGTCGACGAAGTCCTGGAGCTCCGCTATTGAGACGAAGAGCGCCACGAGGAGAAGGTTGTGCTGGCCGGTGACGCGGTGGATGGCGGCAACGCGCGGGTGGCCCTGGAGCCGGGACACCGCCTCCCGGAGCCGCTCGGGCGCCACCGTAAGGTGGATGAACGCCTTGACCGTGTTCTCTATCGCGCCGAAGTTGATGCGCGCGGTGAAGCCGATTATCAGACCCTTGTCGACGAGGGATTTGACCCGCCGCCGGACCGTGGCCTCGGTGATGCCGAGCGCCCCGGCCATCTCGCTGTAGGTCTGGCGGGAGTTCTCGATGAGCATCGAGAGTATCCGGATGTCGGTGGGATCGACCGGGAGGAGGCCCTGGTCGAGCCCCTTCCACCTCTGCTCCAGGTCGAGCCTGCCCGCCCTGGGGCCGGGAGCCGCCTGCGGCTTGCTGTTTTCGTCTTTTTTAAGCCTCATTTTGTCGATTATCGTAAGGGCCGGCGTGATATATATTGATTGCCCACGAGGGCTCGGCGGGCAGCGGTGAGCGGTGAGCGGAGGCGGCGGGCGGTGGGCTGTCAACGGAGCGGACCGGGGGCCAGGGGTCAGCGGACAGGGGAGAGGACAAGGGGTCTGGGCCCGGGGATCAGGGGTCAGGGGAGCGGACGAGGGGGCAGGGTTGTTCTACGTACCCTGTACCCTCAAGAATGGTTTTAAGGCCAGCGACCGCCAAAAGGGGGGTAGAAACAGTCCGTGGAAGAGGTGGGTGTTCCAATTCTCGGCGGTCACTGGCCCTGCATTGTGATTCCTTACGGCAGGCGCCTTTCCGGCGCCTGACTGTCCATGCATATTTTCCTGAGCCATATAAATAATTTGCTGTTGGATTCCGGCGAATGCGCGACGAAAGGCGAAAAAAAGGTGCATGCGCATGGCGCAGGGGCGAAGGTGCAAGGCGCAAGGAGCAGGGAGCATGCTGCCGTATCCCCGCCCCCCCTTGCTCCCCGAGCCTTGACCCTTGCGCCCCGGGCCTTGCGCCCTGCGCCCTGCGCCCCGCGCCTTGCGTCCTGCCCCTTACTTGATCCGCACCTCGACGACCGCCACGCCGAGGTCCAGCCTCGTGACCTTCATGAGGTCCAGCCTCACGAAACCCGCCCCGACGGTCAGGTTGTACTGGGTCTGCCAGGTCAGGTTGACAAGGGGCGTCGTGAGGGTGGAGTTGAAATAGCGGGCCCAGGCCCCCGGATGGGCCGTGGTGAGGTTCAGCCGGATGTTCCGGCCCAGGAGCCACTCGCCGCCCTCGTAGACATTGGCGTCGCGCACGACGAGGCGCGTCTCGATTATCGCGTTCTCGGTGCCGGTGAAGCTCGCAAAGTCTCCCGCCACCGACACGAAGAGCAGCGAGACGGAGAGGTTCCCGCCCTCGTCGCGGGAGAGGCCGAAGTGGGGGGGCGCGCGCATCGCGGCGTCGCGCGGCCCGGCGACCAGGATGGCGCCCTGCTCGTAGATGTAGGACTGCTGGTCGATGTAGAAGTTCTGCGAGGTGTAGGTGACGTTGCCCCGGCTGAGGGCGAATATGTCCGACGGGTCCGTGAGGTTGTGCACGGACAGGCTGCCGTTGAACGGGTTGCTCACTATCCGGCCGGTGCTCTTCGAGAATCCCAGGAGCGCCGAGGGGGCGTTGCCCAGCGTTATCTTGCTCGAGGCGGACACGGGGCTGTCGCGCAGCACCTGCGCGTCGATGTTCTCCCTAAACGAGTAGAACTGCTCGAGGGTGACGCGCATGTGCTGCGTCTCGTCGGATTCGCCCCACGCCGGGACGAAAACGACCATCACGATGGAGACCACCGCGCTGATGATGAGAAGCAGCATTACCGCCGTCACGGCGCCCGATATCGCGCCCCGGTCCCGCTTCCAGCTGTACCTGTGCTGCCGCAATTGCCTCACGTCCGAAGCTGTATCTCCACCACGGCTATCCCGAGCTCGAGGCGGGTGACCTGGGAGAATGTGGCGTTGACGGAGGCCGGCCCCGCCGAGACGGAGTATTCGGACGGGAGCAGGCCCGACCCGGGCCGCGCCAGCGTGGCATTGAGGAAATCGGCCCAGGCCCCCGGGTGGGCGGTGGAGAGGTTGAGGTTCGTGCCCTTCCCGAGCGCCCAGTCGTTCCCGGAGTAGGTGGTGATGTCGTACACGTTAAGGGTGGACTCGACCGAGACGTCCCCGGTGCCTTCCCGGCCCGAGCCCGCCCCTCCGAGGGAGACCAGCGTTATGGAGAGGGTGTAGTTGCCGTCGGCCTCCCGGCGCGCCTCGAAGTGCGGCCCCGCCTTCATCACCGCCCGGCCCCCCTGGACGATTATGAGGGCGCCGTTCTCGTAGACGAACGTCTGGTCGACGTAGTGGGTGTTGAACGACCTGTAGGACAGAAGGCCCCGGGCGATGCCCTGGGAATCCATCCCGTCCGTGGTGTTCGAGACCGTGTAGAGGCCCGAATCCGGCTTGAGCTGGATGCCGCCGGGCGCCCTCGTCAGGTGGAATATCGGGCCGCCGGCGTCGCCGATGGTGAGCCGGGTGGTGTAGGTGGAGCCCTTCCCGGCGAGTATCTGCAAATCGATGTTGGCCTTGAGCTCCAGCATCTGGGTCTGGATGCGCTTCATCTGGGCCGCCTCGGTGTCCTTGCCCCATATCGGGACGTAAAGGCCCATGAACATCGAGAGGGCCCCCACCGCCACCATCAGGATCAGCAGCGTGGTCACGATGCCCGAGGCGCCCCGGGGGTCGCGGCGCCAGCGCCCCTTCACAACGCGGTGAAACGGGCGGGAAGCGGGAAGGGGACGGCGGGAAGGGGACGGCCTCATTTCACCTGCCCGCTTCCCGCTTCCCGCTTCCCGCTCTCCCGTCGCGCTCACTTCGACACCCTCGCCTCTATGACGCTGAACCTGACGGTGAGCTGGGACACGCCGTAGACATGGAGCCAGAAGCCGGCGCCCGACCAGGAGAGGCTGTAGTTCGAGGCGGTGAGGTTCTCCGCGGCGAAGCTTCCCAGGATGGACGAGTTTATCCAGCTCGCCCAGCCGTCGCCGCAGGGCGTGGAGGCGTTGAGGGTGACGTTGCGGGGGGACGGGAACGGGATGATCGTTTCCTCCGTGTGGACCACGCGGGTCTCGATGCCGGCGCTCCCGGTGCCGGTTATCTGGGTGGTGTCCCCGTACAGGGCGTAGAACGACACGCGCATGGTCAGGTCACCGCCCTCGGCGCGCACAAGGCGCGGCGGCGTGCCTTCGCGGACGGTGGAGCAGGTCCCCTGCCTCACGATGACGGCTCCCTGCTCGTAGATGTACTGCTGGTCGACGTAGAAGGCGTTGCGCGACTGGAAGGATATCCTGCCCCTGCCGATGCCGTAGACGTCCGAGACATTGTCGGCGTCGTAGAGCTCGAACACCCCGGCGCCGGCGTCCAGGGCCAGCGTGCCCTTGGAGGGCTCGCCCTGTATCCCCAGAAACGAGGAGGTGGTCCCGGAGGTCATTGTGATGTGCGAGAAGAGGCTCCCGGCCCCCTCGCCCTGGCCTATCTGGTCCTCGATGCCGTCCCGTATCGAGAGGAACTGGTTGGCGACCTTGTTCATATGCTCGCCCTCGGCGTCCTTCGACCAGGCCGGCACGTAATAGAGCGCCACGCCGGCAAGCAGGGTGGTGATGATGATGACGAACAGCACCGCCGTCACGGAGCCGGCGATGCCGCCGCGATCCCGCGCCCAGCGGCCCTTCACCACCCGTCCCTGCCGCAACCCGTCCACTCCTTCCTTACGATTGTCGACTTGCCTTTTATATTTATTCTGTCGGGAACCAACAGTCCTCCTGGCGATTGGCGGGGGCAGCAGGCAGCGGGCGGCGGGCAGCGGGGACAGTTGCGGACCGCCGCTCAGGGCATGCCACGCGTCCCTCCGGTGCAGCCGCTCCCGCGCCGGTCGCGCTCCCGGCGCCCGTCGCCGGCGCCGTCCGTCCGCCGTCGTCGTCCCCCGCCGCCTGTTGCCCGCTCCCTGCCACCTCCCCGCTTCCCGCAGCCCGCTTCCCGCTCCGTAGACGAGCTTCGCTCGTCTCGGCCGTGACGACCGGCTCGAAGCCGGTCGTCAACGGTCCCGCTTCCCGCCCGTCGTCCGCCGCGGACCGCCCCTGCCCCGTCGTGGTGTTGCCGGTGACGGTCACGTCGTCTAAGAAGAACCCGCCGAAGCCGGGGCCGAGGTCCTGGTGGTGGTTCACGGTGTCGTTGCGCGTTATAACCCGGAAGCGTATCTGGATGACCGAGCCGGACCAGCCCGATAGATCGCAGTTGAGCCGGGTGAGGGTGCCGGCGCTCACCCAGTTGTCGCCCGTGTCCACGCCGGTGTAGCTCGTGCCGTCGGGCCCGGCGGCCTCCGTCCCGGAGACGTTCCAGGCCGAGCGCACGCCCATGTTCAGCTGGCGCCAGCTCAGGCCGTTGTCGCTCGAGACCTCGACCCTGAAGCCGTCCGGGGGCCTCCCTTCGGGGTAGAGGATGTTGAAGCGGAGCTTGGCGTTCAGCCGGGCGTCCTTGGCGCGGCTCAGGTCGATGGGTATCGTGACGAGGCTGTTGTCGATGCCGCCCTTCAGCGTGTCGATGCCGGCCCTCGGGTTGTGGTTCCACCAGGAGTGCTTGCCGCTCTGGGCGAACCTCCCGTCGGCGAAGTCGTCGCCGTACATCATGCCCTCCTCGACGAGCTCCCACTGGTCGGCGGCGGCGGCCGTCACGGCCACGGCGTTGGAGCGGTGGACGCGTATCTCGACATCGTCTATGGCCCAGCCGAAGCCGGTGCCCCCGCCGCAGAACAGGTACAGGAACTTCACGCGGACGTACTGGTTGCCGACGTAGGGCGTGAGGTCGACCTGGACGAAATCCCAGCTGAACCTGCCGGCGCCGGAGATGCCGTTCCAGCACCAGCGCATGTCCGTTCCGGCGTCGTCGTCGAGGTGGGCGCTGCCCCACTCGGAGAGCTTGAGGTTGTTGGGGTAGGGCTGGGTGGGCGTGATGTAGCGGTAGGTGAACGGCCCGGTGGGCGAGCCCCCGGTCCCGACCTGCAGCACGCCCCCGTTGGAGCCGGTCTTGAGGTTGTACTTGTGCCAGAAGGTGAGCTTGGCCGAGGAAACGCCCGCCAGGCTGAACGTCGGCGTGGTGATGTTCTTGTCGCGCGGCGTCTCATCGCCGTCGTTCCAGCTCGCAATGTAGCTCGAGGGCGGCGGCCCGGCAGTGGGCGTGACGGCGGTTATGAGCACGTCGTCCACGGACCAGCCGGTGTCGACGTTGTTGTCGTTGTCCGAGAAGAACCGGAACCTGAGCTTCATCTGGTTCGTGAGGGAAATGGAGCCGGAGGCGGTCATGTCGAGCCCGAGCACCGCCGCCCAGGTGTTGTTCTCCGTGTCCGACCACCACACGTTGGTCCAGGTGGCGCCGTTGTTGTTGCTGATGTCCGCGTAGCACTTGTCGCCGGCCTTGACGTCGGTCCTGTGCCAGAAGGTCAGAAGCGGGGAGGTGTACCCGCCGGAGAGGTCGAACGTGGGCGATATCAGGGTATCGTCGTCGTTCTTGCGATAGGTGCCTATGCCGTTGTCGTAGCAGCGGAAGGCGTAGCTGTCGGTGTGCTGGAACGTGCCGTCGCGCTGCCAGAATGAGGAAACAGGCGCGGCGTTGGTGGTGGCCCAGCCCGGCGGGGCGGCCAGTTCGAAGCCTTCCTGCAGTATCGTGACGGTGGCCTGCGGGGCGGCGGCCCCCTCATCGCTCCGGGCGTAGCCCAGCGCGCCGGTCACGGTCACGTCGTCTATCGACCAGCCGGTGGCGAAGTTCCACGGGTCGGACCACAGGCGGAACGCCACCCTCATCTGGGCGGTCTCCGGCAGGACCGACAGGTCGACGTCCGTCACCGACTCCCAGTTGGCGTTGTTGTTGTTGTAGAGGTTGTTCGTGAAGGCCCGCACGCCGGTCCAGGTGGCGCCGTTGTCGTTGCTCAGGAAGACATAGCCGAAGTCGCAGCCCCCGCCGTTGCTGCGGAAGAGGCCTGGGCGGTGCCAGAAGCTCAGCCTGAGGTCGTGGTAGCCCCGGGCATCGATGGCCGGCGTGATGAGCCAGTCGTCGTCGCCGATGACGTAGTTGGCGGCGCCGTTGTAGCAACGCCAGGCATGGATTCCGGAGTTCTGGAAGTCGTTGGTGGTGTAGCGCCAGAAGCTCCCGGCGCCGGCGTTGTCGGACACGACCCAGCTCCCGGCCCCGAGCTCCATGTTGTCCGAGAACAGCACGGTGCGGGCGCCGGCCCCTTGCTCGGAAGCCGCGCCGGCGGTCTCGCCGCGGCCCAGCGTCTGGGCAAGCTCCTCGATGGCCTTGGAGATGTTGGCGAACACGTAGCCGACCTCGGTGTTGTTGGGGGCGTAGTAGTACCAGCCGCCGCCGCCGCCGGTCTGGTTGGCCTCGGCGGCAAGGTTGATCATGCGCGTCTCCACGATTGTCCCGTGGATGCTCGCCCCGTAGCCGATGACGAAAAGCGGGATGGGAGCGGTCTTCACGGTCGCGAAGGCGGTCGCCCTCGCGGTGGCGACGTCCGGCTGGTCGGCGTTGCTGTCCCCATCGGTGAGGATGACCACGCAGCGTACGTGCGCCGGGTCGCCGTAGTCCTTGATGTAGGTGTAGCTGACCACGACGGCGTTCCAGAAGGGCGTGTTGGACGCCACCGTGATGTTGGCGATGGCGTTGCTCATCAGCTGCTTGTCGCCGGTCAGGGCCTGGTGGAGCTCCGTCCTGAACGGGATCAGGGGCGGGTTCGGGTTGCTGTTGAATGCCCGCAGCCCGCAGAACGAGGCGATGGCCCCGCGGTCGCTGGTCTGCAGCCGGTTGATGAACTGGAACATCGCGCTCTTGACGCCCTCCATGCGGGAGGCGGGGGTGTCGAGGGCCATGGACCCGGTGGCGTCGGACGTGAGTATGACGTCGACCGGCGTGCGCGTCGCGGACAACGGCTCGTGCATGTAGAAGGCCCTGTTCTGGCTGTGGTACTGGCCCGTTATATTGGTCAGGGTGGCGTTGTCGGTCGTGTTCTTCCAGCCGTTCCAGGAGGCCCACTCGCCCTGGACGTCGGAAGCCACCGGCCCCGGGTCCAGGTACTCCAGCGTGGATTCGCCGTTCAGGCGGACGATGGTGGAGCTGTGGTCCCATTTCCCGGGGCCGTCCTCCATGTCGTCGTAGAAGAAGTAGACCTGGAGCCGGATGAGCGCGTCGTTGTTGAACTCGAAGACCTCGTCGAGGAGGTTGTCGGGGTCCACCCGCACGGACATCGCCCGGCTGCCGGCGAAAAGGGGAGTCCAGATTACCTCGACCAGCGCGTACGAATCGTGCTCGACGGATATCGCGACCGAGTCTATTACCGTGTTCCCGTCGCTGAAGCGCACCACGGCGTCCCCGCGGGTACCGCCGGGGTTCCACACCCTGGCCTTGAGCATGTAGGATTCGCCCATCATCGGCTTCATGTCCCTCAGGGGCTCGAGCGTCGTGTGGAACACGTCCAGGTGGGTGAGGCGCAACTCGGTGCGCTCGTCGTACATGTTGAACCAGCTCATGACGAGGTAGGCCAGCTCGGCGTTGTAGTCGTTGTTCCCGGTGTAGGAGATGAAGCTCGGGTCCCATCCGAACACCACGGTGCGGAAGTTGGCGGTGGTGTTGTCGTGCCTCAACGCCATGAATGTCCGGGAGAGCGTGACGTCGTCCAGCCGGGCCGAGCCGGTGTGGATGGCCACCTCGAAGCCGTCCACCTCGCGTATGTTCAGGCCGCCGCCCGCCCCCTCGCGAAGGTCCAAAAGCAGGTCCCGCGTCACGGTGTGCCACCCGTCGTCGGCGGTGTAGGCGCCCAGCCCGTGGTGGACGGGCTCGAGGCCGAGGCTGCTCGCGTCGTGGGGGGTGTAGGTCAGCGTGTGCTTGACATTGGACGTGTCTGTGAGGTGCCAGATGAACGTGTAGGGTATCGCCGACCGGAAGCTCCACTGTGCGATGAACCGCTGCTCCTCCTTCCACGCCAGGGAATTGGGGTTCTGGTCGTTGGTCAGGCTGTAGTCGCCCACCAAGTAGAAGTTGGGGTTGACGTGCGCCCCGGTCCGGGCGACCTGGACGACGTTCTGGCCGCGGCGTGCATCGTACACGTTCGTTATGGCCGAGGTGGTCAGGGGCTGGATGACTCGCGGGTACCAGCCGGTGGTGGTGCCGTCCTTCCCGTCCGAGTAGCGGATCTCGTTGGGCGTGGTCGTGTCGGGCATCGGTTTCTGGTAGAGCATGCCGAAGCCGTCGTTGTACGGCACGAGCTTGTGGGCCGCGTCGGCATAGGTCGGGGTCGCCGGGTAGCGGGTCCCGTGGGCTATCGGGTCGAGGTCGGCGCCCTCGATGTAGCCGGGCGTCCTCTGCCCGACCGGGTTGTCGACCCTGGCCACCCTCAGGTAGTCGCGCACGAACGGGTCGGCGCCGTCCGTGTAGTCCCCGTTGGGGATGGCCCGGGGGCCGACCAGCCACAGGTACCTCCCGTCGCCCTTGTCCAGGAATGCCTTCAGGTTGGCCTTGTCCGCGGCGGTGAGGGCGTTCCCGGCCTGCCCCGCGACCCAGATGATGGCGTTGTAGAGCTCCATCCTGGCGATGCCGGGGCCGTCGCCCGCCCCGGTCGTGTTCACCTGGTCGTAGCTGTAGCCCAGCTGGTCGAGGGCGGCGGTGATGTTCAGTGTCGAGTCGTAGAGGGCGCCGCCGTTGTTCGGGCTGCCGTCGTCGTCCACGACGAGCGTGCCGTAGCGGACGAACACGGTGCGCGCGAGCGAGGCGGCCACCTCGTTGTTGTTCTCGTTGAGCTCCTGGATGTAGTCGTAGGGGTCGACCCTTCCGAGCACGGTGTGCTCGCCTATCCGGTCGGCGATCCAGCCCATCGTCACCTTGATGAAGCCGCCCCGCCCGGGCACCTTGAGGCTGGCGTTGCCGGTGTCCTGGGGGATCCATATCTCGGAGGTCGGCGGGTCGAAGGTGGTGTTCCCGCCCGCGGCCTCTATGGTCACCGAGACCGGGTCGAACACTATCCCGTCGATGTAGAACCCTACCTGGAGCTGGGGCCGGCTCTGGTCGACCGGCTCGTCCGCGGCGCCGTTGTTGCGCAGGTACATGGTGATGTTGACCAATTCCATGAACGCCGGGGTGCGCTTGCTGAACCTCTGGTCCGAGACCCCGAGGTCCCGGCCCCAAGTCGCGCCCACGCCGAACCACTCGAGCATAACGTACGTCATTATCGAGCGCTCGTTGGGCGAGGTGATGCGGGAGGGCTCGAACCCGAAGAGGCTGGTCTTGTAGGTGTCGTCGCCCGGGGTGCCGTTCGTGGTGGCGTTGAAGAGGATGGCGTAGGGGTTCCCGCCCCCGGTCTCGTTGAACACTGCCGCGCCCTTGGGAAGGTATCTCATGGTGTCGGAGCGGTCGGTCAGGCCGGTCGGGAAGGGCAGGTTCATCGTGAATTTGTAGCCCTCGAGGGGCCCGTGCCCCTCTATCTGGTTCGTCAGGCCGGCGTCGAGGAACCCCAGGGGGGTCGCCGGGTTGACTTTCATGTAGTTGTTCAGGAAGGGGTTGGTGCGGCCCAGCCCGCTCAGGACGTCCTGCCCGATGAGCCAGAGCTTGCCCTTGTTGTCCAGGTAGCGCCCGAGCTGGGTCTGGTCGTTCGCGGTGAGGGTGTTCGCGCCCTCGTAGCCGGTGAGCCAGATGACGAGGTCGTAGTCCACGAGCGGCCGCTCGCCGGCGTCGAACAGGGGCCCGTCCCCGCCGCCGAGCACCGTGTGGACCGTGTACGAGGCGGCCACCGAGCTCAGGGCCTCCTTCATTGAAGTGGCGACGTCCCGGAGCCCGCCGTCGCCGGCCCGGTCGTCGTCCACGAGAAGTATCGTCGGCAGGACCTCCACGATGAGCAGCGCCTGGTCGGTGGAGCCGCTGACCGGGTCGGTGACGTTCACTATGATATTGTGCGTGCCGCCGCGGGGGGTCCTCCAGACGATGGTCGAGACGGACTCGCCGCCCACCGGGACGCCGAGCCCCGTGTCCACGCCGATGCGGTTGCCCGGGGCCACGCTGCCCAGGTAGTAGTTGACCGTGGCGTTCGCGGGCACCCCGCCCTGGTTGGATATGCGCGCCGTCAGGTTGACGTAAGCGCCGTGCACGGGGAAGCGGGGCAGCGACTCTATGGAGCGTATCCGGAGCACCGGGTTCCCGGGATGGGAGGCTATCACGGTGTAGCCGGCGCGGTAGTCGGCAGAGGCGTAGTTGTTGGCAAAGCGCGTCTCGTTGGGCAGGGGGACTATGCGGACGCTAAGGGTGTGCATGCCCCAGCTCCCGGCCGGGATGCGGTATTGCGTCGTGAGGTTGACCGACGAGGTCCCGTTGAGGTCGAGGTTGGCGTTCATCACCGGGTACGACCGGCGGTCCAGCGTCGAGTAGTCCGACACCCGGACGGTGAAGTTGTAGGCGGCCGCCGGGCCGAGGTTGCGGACGGTGACGTTCACGGTCACGAGGTCGTCGGCCATGGGGCCGTTGGTGTCGTTGAACGTCGCGTTGCGGAACAGTATCACGATGTCGTTTCGGGTCAATCCCAGGTCGGGCACCATGCTGGCGTCCGGGCCGCGCTGGAGGACCTGGTCCAGTATCATGACGCCGTTCTTGGTGTCTATTATCTGGACCTTGACCCTCTGGGTCGGGTTGGTGCCGTAGGCGAGCGTCCAGTTCTCGCCCACCTGCCAGGTCGTGCCCGCCTTCCCGTCCGTGATGTTGGCGTAGCGGGTGTAGGTGTCGTTGGTGAACAGCTGGAAGCGCGTGTTCCGCTCCTTCAGCGCCTCGCCGCCCATGTGGAGCACGGTGATGTTGTCACCGTCGTAGCTTGCGACCAGGTCCGCCCGCACGCTGTCAGCCGGGTCCGGGACCGTGCTGAGCTGGAGCGCCAGCGCCGAGACCATTATGACCGACATCGCGACGAGCAGCACGTCGCCGATTATCTCGGCGGCCCCCGCCCTGTCGCGTGCAAAGCTCCGTCCCGCTCCCTTCCTGGCCATTTTGCGTTTTCCGTTCATTGCGAACACCCCCTGTGGGATACGACCGCCATGCGCTCGATCCTCGAGCAGGAAACCGGTACCGCCCCTTCACTGGCCGCCCGCCCGCCCGGAGGCGGAAGCGGCCCGGACGTCGCAATAGCGTCGCCGGCCGGCGCCTGCGCCGGGGCGCCGGGCGAGGGCGCCTCCGGGCCGCCGGTCGCCGCCGACCGGCCGCCGGTGGTGGTGTTGCCGAACACCGTGACGTCGTCGATGTAGAACCCGCCCCAGCCCGTGACGGCGTGGTGGTGGTTGACCGCGTCGTTCCGGGTGACCACGCGGAACCGGAGCTGGACCACCGACCCGGCCCATCCCGTGAGGTCGCAGTTGAGCCGCGTGAGCGTCGTCGAGTAGACCCAGCTGCCGCCGATGTCCACGCCGGTGAAGCTCGTGCCGTCCCCGCCGGCCGCCTCGGCGCCCGAGACCTTCCAGCCCGAGCGGACGCCGAAGTTTATCGGCCTCCAGCTCACGCCCGTGTCGGAGGAGACCTCGACGCGGAAGCCGTCCGGCGGGCGCCCGTCGGTGTAGTTGATGTTGAACTTGAACTTGGCGATGAGCCGGGCGTCGAGCGCGTTCCTAAGATCGATTGGGACGGTGATGAGGGAGTTGTCGAGGCCGGCCCGCAGGTAGTCGATGCTGGGGGACGGGTTGTGGCAGAGCCACGCCCAGTCGCCGCTCCAGGCGTCGGCGGTGTCGCCGCCGGCGCCCAGGGTGGTGCCCCTGCGGACCAGCTCCCACTGGTCCATCGAGGTGTCCGCCACCGCCACGGAGTTCGAACGGCTGACGCGGACCTCGACGTCGTCTATCCACCAGCCCAGGCCGCCCCCGCCGCCGGCGCGCAGGTAGGCGAACATGATGCGGACATAGCGCTCCCCGGCGAACTCGTTGAGGCCGACCTCGGCGTACTCCCAGTCGAACGCGCCCTTGCCGGATATCCCGTTCCAGGCCCAGCGTATCTCGGTGCCGTGGTCGTCCAGGCGGAGCACCGAGGTCTTGAGGTTGCCCTTGTAGGACTGGCCGGGGGTCATGTACTTGTAGGTGAAGGTGGTGTTGTCGGCCGAGGTGCCCGCGAGCACCACGCAGCCGCTGAGCCCCATCGTTATGGAGTACTTGTGCCAGAAGCTGAGCTTTGCCGAGGACACGCCGCGCAGGTCGATGCTCCGGGTGAGGGCGTATAGGTCGTTTGGGCCGGGGATGTTGGGGCTCCGGGCGCCGGCGGCGCCCTCGGGGCTGCCCGCAGGGACGCCGGCCGATTGCGCGCCGGGGCCCGTGGCGTCCGGGCCGGAAACGGCCGAGCCGCGCGCGAGCACCAGCGACGAGAGCGCCTGGCCGACGCTCTGGAACACCCCGAAGAGGTCCAGGCTCGACGGCGCATAGAAGTATGCCCCCTTCGGGGAGGTCGTGGCGATGCGGTAGAGGTTGTACTCCGGCGTGCCCGATTCCTGGGAGCCGGCGCCGGTGTAGACGCTCCAGCCGTTCTGGGCCTGGTTGGCCTTGTTGGCCGCCACGTTGGTGCTGGAGAACGCCGGCAGGCCCGCATCGTGTTCCAGGTCGAGGCCGATGGTGAAAACCGGTATCGGGGCGTTGAGCAGGCCCTTGCGGATGCCGTCGGACCCCGAGAAGGTCTGGGTGAACCAGCGTCCCTGTACGGCGGCCTTGCCGAAGTACTTGCCGATGTGGGAAGGCACATCATTCGTGGTCCCCCAGCTCCACCAGGGGGCATAGCCGGAGGGGGTGTCGTCGCTTCCCAGCTCGAGCTGGTTGTAGTCGGCGGGCCAGTTGGGGGGCATCCCGATGGAGCCGTCCGAGCCCTGGTAGTCCTGCCCGTCGCAGAGCGCCACCACCGCGGGGACGCGGTCGGCAGAATGGAACGTGATGGCGTACTGGATAGCCTCGCCGAATGTGAGCCAGATGGGCGTCCAGGCCTGGACGCCGAGGCCGTTGATGGCGGTCGTCACGGAGGCCCGGCCGGCGGCGTCCAGGAGGGTGTAGGTCTGCACCTGCCTCTGGCCGGCGTTGGAGGCCATGCGGAATATGGCCACCCGGCTGTCGTTGGTCAGGTTGCCCAGGAGCGTGAGGGCCGCCGCCTTCTCGTCGGCGAGCGGCGCCCCGGCCATGGAGTTCGAGGTGTCGAAGACCAACACGAGGTCCACGGGCGGGCCGGGCTCCTTCATGTGGAAGGAGGAGTTCATGCTGTGGTACTCCTGCGTGGTCTGCACGAACCCCGAGAGCGTCTGCCACGCCGACGCCACGCCGGTGCTCACGTTGCCGACGTCGATGTACTCCAGGGCCGATTCGCCGTTCAGGCGCGCCACCGTGGCCTCGTGCCGGAAGTTGCGGGTCCCGTTCTCCATGTCGTCGTAGAAGAAGTAGCTGCGAAGGCCCACGGAGGCCAGGTCGTTGAAGCGGATTATCTCCAAGACGATGGCGTCGGGGTCCAGGAGGACGGAGATGCGGCGCTCACCGGCGAAGAGCGGCGTCCAGATTATCTCCGCTATGGTCTCGCCGTCGGGCGCCACGGACACGAACGAGGTGCCGATGACCGTGGCGCCGTCGAGGAAGCGCACGGAGCAGTCGCCGCGGGCGCCGCCCGGATTGGCCACCACGGCCTTGACGACGTACGAATTGCCGATTGACGGGTTCATCTGCTGGATGGGGGTGAGGTTGCCGAAGTAGAGGTCCATCTCGGTGACGCGCAGCTCGATGCGCGTCTCGGGCATTCCGAGCCAGTGGAGCGCCATGTAGGCGAGCTCCGCCTCGTACTCCGTCTCCGGCACGCTCCCGCGGCCGGAAATAAACGAAAGATCGTAGCCGCAGAGCAGGGTGCGGTAGCCCATCGAGACGGAGTCGAACCTGACGGCGTTGTAGGTCGCGCCGGGGACGCTCAGGTAGGTTACGCCACGGGCGTCGGCCCTCGGCGTGAGACGGGAGCCGCCGTTCACCGGCCCGAACGTGCGGGCGGTGGTGTAGTTTATGCCGTGCCCCACCGGGTCGTCGCGAACGCCGAGGAGTGGATCGGGCATTCCGGCGCCGCGGTTGACGGCCGATATGTGCAGGAAATCGTAAAGGAACGTCCCGGCCCCGTATGCGCCGGTGGGGAACATGTCCTGGCCCAGGAGCCACAGGCCGCGGTCGTCGCCGGCGGACAGGTAGCCCTTGAGGTTGGTCTCGTCCTGGCTGGTAAGCGGGTTGGGGGCCCCGGGGGCGCACTGGCCGGTGAGCCATATCACGGTGTTGAACCTGCGCAGGAAGGATTCCGACGGGCCGTTTATGCCGGGGCTCGCCACCACGTAGACCGTGGCGGTGTAGCCCAGCCGGTCGAGGGCCCTCGAGAGCTCGGATGTGCTGTTGTAGTTCACCGCCATTGCCCGGTTGTTGGGGCTGTCGTCGTCGTCCACCACGAGCACGCTGTAGCGCACGACCAGCGCCGCGGTGGCGGAGCCCCACACCTCGTTGTTGTCCTCGTTGGTCTCGCCTATGAAGTTGAACGGGTCGACGGTGACGCGGACGGCGTGGCTCCCGACGCGGTTCGCAAGCCACACTATGGTCACCCGGACCATGCCCCCGTCGCCCGGCACCCCGGGCACCTCGACCGGGTTCGTCGTCATGGAGGCGTTCATGAGCGTGTCGTTGATGTAGACCTCGTAGGGCGGGATGGGGGAATTGTCCATGAGGAAGAGGACGAGCACGCGGTCCCCGCCCACCGGCTCGTGCGCCTGGCCGTTGTTGCGCACCCAGACGGTTATGTTGACCTCGTCCATGAAGTCGGGGTTGAGCTTGCCGACGACCTGCTCGGACAGGGCGAGATCGCGCCCGTACCGGGCCAGGCACCCGAACCACTCGAGCATGTGGTAGGTCAGGTTGGCCCGGTCGTTGCTGCTCCGAAGCTGCGAGAACTCGAACGAGAACAGCGCCATCGTGTAGGTGGGCCCGGAGGAGTTCGTGGAGGCGTTGAACATCAGGCCGTACTTGGAGGAGGTGGAGGTGTTCCAGAGCGCCGCCACCGACCTTGAGTCGTTGACGAGCTTGTCGGCGAGGTCGGTCAGGCCCCCGGCCCAGGGGATGGGGTTGACAGGCAGGTTCATGTCGCGGGTGACGTTGTTTGCGGGAACCCCCTCCAGGCGGGTGTAAAGCCCGGCGTCGAGCACCTGGCCGGAAACGTGCAGCCGGCCGCTCAGCCAGGCGGGGGCCGTGGTCCTAAGGTCGTTCACGACGTCCTGCCCGATGAGCCAGAGCTTCCCCCCGTGGTCCATGTAGCTCGTGAGAGCGATGATGTCGTTGGGCGTGAGGGTCGAGGTCCTCTCGTACCCGGTGACCCAGATGACCAGGTCGTAGTCGACGAGCCGCCGCTTGGCCGGGCCGGTGTCGTACTTGGGGCCGTCGCCCCCGCTGACCTCGTAGTAGGTGTACTCCGCCGCCACGGCGCTCAGGGCGGCCTCCACCGCCGAGGTGGCGTCCTTGACCGTGCCCGGGCCGGCCTTGTCGTCGTCGACCAAAAGGACGGTCGGGAGGACCTCGATGAACACCGTGCGGTTGTTGTTGTTCGGGTTGGCGTCGTCCGGAGGGCCGTTGATGACGGAGACATTGCAGAACATCTCGTGGATGCCGCCCCGGTTGGGCAGCCACACGGTGGAGACCTCGAGCACCTGGCCCGCCGACACCGAGAGGTTGTAGTCCGTGAAGACCTCGGCCCCGTCGTCCCGGTAGGTCACGCTGGCCATGGCCGGCACGCCGCCCTGGTTGGCTATCCTCACGAAGTACTTCACGGCGTCGCCGTGGATGGGGTGGTTGTTGGAGAAGGATATCGATGTGATGTTGAGGTCGGGGGCGTCCGGTGTGACTATGCCGGGGCCGATGCGTATCTGCCGGCTCGCGTAGTTGTTCGTGAAGATGGTCTCGTTGCGCAGGGGCACCACCCTTACGTGGACCGTGTGCGGCCCCCAGGCCGAGATGGGCCAGGGAACGCTGATGGACGCCGTGTCCCCGGGGTTCCCGGAGGAGTTCAGGAAGCCCACGAGCCGCGGCTCGAGCGCCGTGGCCGTGTACATGAAGACGGAGGAGGCGACCGTGATGTTGTGCACCGGAACCCGTCCGAAGTTGTGGACGAGTATCTGCACCGCGAGTATGTCGCCCTCCACGGGGGCGTTGTCGCCGTCGTCCACGAGCGAGCCGGCGCGCCAAAACGAGATGTCCTGGGCCGAAAGGCCTATGTCCGGAAGCAGGGTGTAGTCCTCCGGCCGCTGGACGAACTGGGATGAAAGCACCCGCGAATCTTTCGTGTTGATGACGACCACGCGCACCCGGTCGTCGGGGGCGACCACGCCGCTGACATCCCTCGCCCAGCGCTCTCCGGTGCCGAGCGCGCCGTCGGCGTGCCCCTGGGCGATGGAGAACTGCGCCGGCAGGTTGTAGTCCTTGCCTACCTGTATCGTCACCTGGCCCTGCCGGAGCACGGCGCCGCCGACGTGCTCGATGGTGAGGTTGGTCCCGTCGAAGGAGGCGACCGTGTCGGCCTCGAGCGTCCCGGCCGGCGGGGGCAGGCTCAGGAGCTGGAGCGCGAGTGCCGAGAGCATTATGACCGAGGTCACCACGAGCAGGATGTCGCCGAGCACCTCGGAGACCGCCCTCCGGTCGTCGCGGAGCCTGCGGGCGTTCCGTCCCCTGAACCCTGAACCCTGAACCCTGAACCCCGTCATCTCCGGTCACCCCCGGAATGCTGGAACCTGGCGGCCCGTGTGGCCGCCGCCGGGCAGGCCCGGGCCGGTCCGACCGGCCCGGAGGAAGGGGCCGGCGGCGCATCATCGGCGGGCGCACCGGCGCCGGCCGCTCCCCGGGCTTCGCCGCATCCGCCATTCGTCCAGCAGGCGTCCAGGGCAGAAGAGCCGTCCGGGGCCGGCGCCCCGCCGGGCCCGGCCGACCTGCCCCCGCCGGTGGTGGTGTTGCCCACGACCCTGACGTCGTCGAGGTAGATGCCGCCGAAGTCGGCGACCGCGCTGTCGTAGTGGTTGGGGATGTCGGTCCGGGTCACCACGCGGAAGCGCAGCAGGATGACGGAGCCGGCCCAGCCCGAAAGGTCGCAGTTGAGGCGGGAGAGGGTGGTGCTCTGGACCCAGTTGTCCAGGATTTCCACGCCGGTGATGCTCGTGCCGTCCGGCCCGGCCGCGACGGTCCCGGACAGCCCCGACGAGGAGCGCACGCCGCGGTTGAGCGCCTGCCAGGTCTCCCCGTTGTCGGAGGAGACCTCGACGCGGAAGCCGTCCGGCGGGCGCCCGTCCGAGGGGTCGAGGTTGAACTTGAGGTTGCAGTACAGCGAGGCGTCCAGGGCGTTCGTGAGGTCGATGGGGACGGTGGTGAGGCTGTTGTCTATCCCGCCCTTGAGGTAGTCCACGCCGGCGCTGGGGTTGTGGCACAGCCAGGCCCGGGTGCCCGAGAACGCGTCGGCGAAATCCGTCCCGCCCAGCGCCGCGCCCCGCGTCACGAGCTCCCACTGGTCGTCCACGGAGGTCGTGGGGCCGGCCGCGTTGCCCCGCCCGGCCTTGACGACGACGTCGTCGACGTACCAGTAGCCGGTGCTGGTCATGGTGGCGTTGAGGTAGACGAACCTCACCTTGACGTGGACCTGCCCGATGAACTGCTTGAGGTCGACGGTGATGTAGTCCCACCCGCCGAGCCCGTTCGTGCTCACGCCGTTGTAGCACCAGCGCATCTCCCGGCCGAAGTCGTCCCTGATCCTGTTGGCCGGGATGTCGAAGCGGATGTTGCCTGTATAGGGCCTAGTTGGGGTGACGTACTTGTATTTGTAATTCCCGTCCCCGGCGGTGTCGTTGCCCACCAGTATGACCACGCCGTTGGCGCCAACCTGCATGGAGTATTTCTGGTAGAAGCTGAGCTCGGCCGAGGCGTAACCGACGAGCGAGAACGGCTGGGTGGTGATCGAGAGGTCCTCGTTGGCCCGCCCGCCGGCCGCGCCCTCGCCGCCGTTTCCGGCACTCGGTCCCGGCGGCCCGCCGGCTCCGGCGCCCACCGACCGCATTATCCCCGGCGTCTCCACGGCCCCCTCGAAGGGCAGTATCGTGTGTATCCAGCAATTGCCGCTTCCGCCCACGAGGTAGAGGAAGCGGTGGTTGGCCGTGAAGTTCCACCAGTGGTCGTTGTCGAACCTTGAGGTGGCCTCGTTCCAGGCCGTGGCCGGGTCGTTGCCGATGTTGGGCCAAAGCTGCCAGACTATCTCCCCGCCGCTGTCCGTCGCGATGCGCATTATCTTGAGCGAGCCCGCCCCGCCGAAGGTGGTCCTCCACTGGAAGGTGTGCGCCCCGGCGGGCAGTGTGAAGTTGGCCAGGCCGCTCCCGTCCAGGTCGTAGGGGACCCAGATGGTGGCGTCCAGCAATGACTGGTTCAGGGTCAGAGGGCCCGTCCCCTGGACGGTCACATAGACCGGAACGGTCGAGACGTACCGGATGCCGTTCTGCACCACGCCGTTGGCGCTGCCCAGCACCGGGAGCCCGGGATCGATGTCGATGATGATCGCGGTGCCGAACGAGAAGTCCTGGTAGAGGTTGTAGAGGAGGTTGGCGTTCAGAGCCGTGGTCGAGCCGAAGAGCTGGGGCGTCGACATGCGGTAGAATCCCGGCTGCTCCGTGACCAGCCTGTAGTCCCACACACCGTCGGCGTAGAAGTGGTCCTCGTACCTGGGGCAATTGTTGGCCCAGGCAGTGCCGCCGTGCTGCTCCTGCCCGAAGACCACGGTGATGTTGCGGTCGGAGGTTATGCGGAAGTAGTGCAGGCTGTTGTCGTTGGGGGGCGCCGTCCGGCTGAAAACGCGGGCGGTATGCGGGTCCACCCGCTGGTTGAGGAGGCTCCAGCCGCCCCATCCGGTGGCGGCGGTGCTCTCGTAGATGTCGATGTCCAGCGCCTGGGCGTCCTCTGTGTTGGAGACGAGGAAACGCCAGGGCCAGCCGGCGTTGCTGCGGTACATAACGAAGAAGAGCTCCTTCCCGTAGGTGTACCCGGTGGTGGCCATTGCGTTGTCGGCCTCGTCGTTGTCGTTGGAGATGCGGTAGAGCAGGATGGGCTTCGTTGCGGAGACGTTGGCGACCACGTAGCTGTGCCCGGCGCCCAGGTAGGTGTGCCAGCGCTCGCCGGCCAAAAGATTCCCCGAAACGTCGGTCTCGAGAGTGGCCCCGTAGGTCGCGGGGAGGGCGGCTATCGAGACCCAGTGGACCGTTACCACCGTGTTGTCCTCGAGCGCGACCGCTGCGATGTGGGTGTCGCCCCCCAGCCGGTTGGCAAGGTCGCCCATCACGGTGAAGTTCTGGCCGCGGGCAAGGCCGTTGTCGTGGTTGGCCACGTTGACGTTGGAGCCCTCGGAGGAGGTGATCACCACAAGCAGGGGGCCGTCGCTGTGCACCCTGTAGAGGGCGCCGGCGGTCTGCTGGTGGTAGATCGCCACCTTCCCCTTGCCCAGGATGCCAGAGTAGAGGGGGTCGTAGCTGAGCGTGCCGGTGTTGAACCGCTCCACGGTGTAGCTCGCCTCCTTCTGGACGGCGACCAGGTAGTAGCCCTGCGCGAACGGGACGTTCCAGGGATCCCGGGTCAGGTAGAACGTGTAGGTGAAGTCCTGGACGGCCGGCGTCAGCATGCGGTAGCTCGTCGGGTAGGAGTGGTAGTCGGAGGAGGTGGCGCACACCCCCTGCTGGTCCGACCAGTCCCGGACGATGTTGGTGTTCACCACGCCCGGGTCCATGTACTCGAGCGGCGTCTCGCCGTTTATCCGGAGCAGGGTGGCGTCGTGGTTCCAGTTCGTGGCGCCGCCCTCCAGGTCGTCGTAGAAGAAGTAGCACTCGATGTTGATGCCGGCGCGGTTGTTGAACTTCATCACCTCGGCGACCGAGTTGTCCGGGTCCGCGATGGCGCCAACCACGCGGCTGCCGGCGAAGAGCGGCGTCCACACTATCTCGGCGAGCGCCCGGGAGCCGGCGTCCACGGAGACCGTCACCGAATCGATGACGGTGGAGCTGTCCATGAACCGCACCACCGCGTCGCCGCGCGTCCCGCCGGGGTTCCACACGACGGCCTTGAGGACGTAGGATTCGCCTATCATCGGCCTCATGGAGCGCAGGGGGGCCATGTTCCCGAAGAAGAGGTCCTGGAAGGTGATGCGGAGCTCGGTGCGCTCATCGTACAGGTTGAACCAGCTCATTATCATATAGACGAGCTCCATGCTGTAGTTCTGGTCCGAGGTGTAGGAGGCGAAGCTCAGGTCCCAGGCCGTGTACACTGTCTTGTAGTTGAACTCTACGTTGGCATAGCGCACGCTGTTGTACGGGCGGTTGAGCGACAGGGAGTCCACGAAGCCGGTCCCGACGTTCATCCAGACCTCGAAGCCGTCCACGGTGGATATCTGGAGCAGGCCGTTGCCGGTGCCCTCCCGGAGGTCCAGGAGCAGGTCCCGGGTGGCGGTGTGCCACAGGCCGTCCGCCGTCCAGGCGCCCATCCCGAACTCGGGGTCCGCTCCCGAGACGTTGGCGTCGGCGTTCGTGTAGTATAGGATGTGGTGACCGCTGAGCGTGTCGGTCACGTGGAAGCCGAAGGCGTAGTCCATGCCGAAGCAAAACGACCACTGGGCGACCCAGCGGTTCCGGTCCAGCCAGGGCATGTCCTGCGGATTCCAGTCCAGGAGGGGCGCGTGGTCGCCGAGGATGAAGCTCGAATCCTGCACATCGGCCCCGGAGCGCTCGAACCTTATGACCCGCGAGCCTCTGGAGGTGTCATCGACGTTGGCGACGGTGTTCGTGGTGCCCACCGGGTTGATGCGGTTGTACCACCCGTCGACCGAGCGGTCCTCGGCGTCGCAGTACATCCCCCGGTTGAGCTGGTTGACGCCGGGCATCGGCGACTGGTAGAACATGCCCTCGCCGTCGAGGTAGGGCACGAGCCGGCCGCCGCCGTCCACGAATGTGGGCTGGGTGGGGATCCTCATCCCGTGCGTCACCGGGTCCTGGTCAACGCCCATTATCAGCGCCGGCGTCTTGGGCGCGGCGGGGTCCGTCGCCCTCGCCACCCTGAGGAAGTCGCGGTAGAACGGCTGCGTCCCGTCGAAGTAGTTGCCGTCGGGGACGCCGTCCTGCCCCATGAACCAAAGGTACCGGCCGTCGCTCTTTTTGAGGTAGCTCTCGAGGGCGGCCTGGTCGGCGGCCGTCAGGGGCGCGGCGGCCTGCCCGGCGCACCAGATGATGGCGTTGTACTGCTCGAGCTTGGCCAGCGCCGGGCCGTCCGCCGCCGGGCCCAGTACCTCGTGCAGGTCGTAGTCGTAGCCGAGGGCGTCGAGCGCGGCGCTCACGTTGAGGGAGGAGTTGTAGTTCGTCGAGCCGACGCGGTTGTTGGGGCTGTCGTCGTCGTCCACCAGGAGGGTGCCGTAGCGGACGAATATCCGGCCGTCGCTTATGGAGTCGGCGACCTCGTTGTTGAGCTCGTTGTTCTCGTCGATGTAGTCGTAGGGGTCGACCTTGACGGTCACGTTGTGCTCGCCCACCTTGTTTGCCACCCACACCACCGAGACCTTGATGAACCCGCCCCGCCCGTGCACGACCATCCCCGGGTCCGGGGTGCTCTGCGGTATCCAGATCTCGGAGGTCGGGTAGGTGAACGTGTATGTGTTGGTGCCGTCGTCGACGGAGACGCTGTCGGGGTCGAAGGTCTTCCCGTCCATGTAGAAGCCTATCTGGACTATCGGGCTGATGAAGCCCGGCGGCTCGTCGTTGATGCCGTTGTTGCGGACCCAGACGGTGATGTTGACCTTCTCCATGAACGAGGGGTTGGTGATGTTGAAGCGCTGGTTGGAGATGGCGAGGTCCCGGCCCCACATCGCCGAGCAGTTGAACCATTCCAGCATGGAGTAGATTATCAATGAACGGTCGTTGGGGCTCGTGACCTTGCCTAGCTCGAAGCCGTAGAGCGAGGCCATGTAGGTGTCGGCGCTCCCGTTGGTCGAGGCGTTGAAGAGCAGCCCGACCGGGCGCTGGGCCCCGTCGCGCTCCACGAGGGCGAGGGCCGAGAGCGAGGTGTTCTGGACGAAGTCCCCGCGGTTGGCAAGGCCGGATCCGAACACGGTTGTGAAGGTGAGGTTGGTGCCGGCCAGGATGCGGTCGCCCTGGAGGGGGCTCGGCGTGCCGAGGTTCAGCGCGTAGGGGGTCGCCGGGTCGAGCTTCATCACGGAGCCCAGGAAGGCGTTGGCGTACCCGAGGTCGCTCACGACGTCCTGGCCGATGAGCCAGAGCTTCCCCCGCGATTCGTAGAGGTACCGGGTGAGCTGGGCCTGGTCGTTGGCCGTGAGGGTGTTGGCCTCCTCGAAGCCGGTCATCCAGATGACCAGGTCGTACTCCACGAGCGGGTGGTCGCCGCTCTCGTACCTCGGGCCATCGCCTCCGCCCACCACGTGGACGCCGTAGGTCGCCCCCACCGACTGGAGCCCGGCCAGCATGGGGGTGACGACATCGCGGACGGAGCCCTCGCTCGCGCGGTCGTCGTCGACCACGAGTATGGTCGAGAGCACCTCTATCTGGGCGGTCCGCTCGTCTCCTGTGGCGTTGGGGTCGGTGACATTGACGATTATCGTGTGCAGGCCGCCGGCGGAGGTCTTCCAGAAGACGCTGGACAGCGCCTCGCCGCCGACCGGGACGCCGAGGCCGGTGTCCGTCCCGATGAGCGTGCCCTTGTTGTTGTCGTAGTACCTCACAGTGGCGGTCGCCGGCACCCCGCCCTGGTTGATTATGCGCGAGCTGATGATTATCGTGGAGCCGTGGGTCGGGTGGTCCGTGGAGAAGTCTATGTTGCGGATGCGCAGATAGGGCCGGGTGGGGCTTGCGGCCATGATCGGGTAGCCGACGCGGTACTCCTTGGTTGCGTAGTTGTTGGCATAGCGGCTCTCGTTGTGGACCGGGATCACCTTCACGTTGATGGCGTGGAGGCCCCAGCTGCCGTTCTCGATGCGGTAGGCCATGGTTATGTTGGCCGCCGAGGAGGCGTTGAGCAGGGGGATGGTGCGGTTGGCCACCTCGTAGGTGCGCAGGTCCAGCGTGGAGTAGTCGGTGATGCGGACCTGGACGCCGCCCACCGGGGCGCCTCCGTAGTTGTGGATGGTGCAGTTTATCGTGATGGTCTCGTTGGTCATCGGGAAGTTGCCGCTCTCGTTGACGGTGGCGTTGCCCCTGATAATGGATATGTCGGAAGCGGAAAGCCCCAGGTCGGGGAGCGCCACGGCCTCGGGGCCGCGCTGGATTATCTTGTCGAAGATGATGCTCGAGGTTGCCGTGTCGATTATCTCCAGCCGGACCTTTTCGGTGGTGTTGGAGGCGAAGGCCACCGCCCATGCCTGGCCGACGGAGAACCGGCTGGAGCCGCCCCGGCCGTCTGAGACGGTGTGGGTGGCCTTCAGCGTGTCGTTGCTGAAAAGGTAGAACACGGTGGTGTGGTTCTGCAGCGCGTCGCCGCCCCTGTGCATGACGGTGACGTTGGCGCCGTCGTAGGAGGCGTCCAGGCTCGCCATCAGCCTGTCGCCGGGCTGTTCCACCGCACCCAGCTGGGCGGCGAGCGCGGCCATCATGACCACGGCGATGCTCACCAGGAGCACGTCTCCGATTATCTCGGAAACGCCGCGTAAGCTCCGCCGCAGAAGACCGCCACGAACAAGACGACGCTGCATTGCCTGCTCCCTCCGTTCCCGGTTCGGAAAATGCATCCGTCTACCCGTTATAATTAGGTTGGGCGAATATATTCTGAATATATCCCGGGGGACCGAAAAACGGGGCGGCGGGCAGCAGGCAACAGGGACGCGTCGTTGCCGTCCCCCGCTGCCCGTTGCCCGTTGCCCGTTGCCCCGCTCTTCCCGTCTGCCCGCTGCCCGCCGCCCCTACGTTGCCCGCCGCCCTTCCCTTCGCCAACACATAAATATCGCCCAGTCGATTATCGGACGTGCCCGTCAACCTGACGCTCGGGATGCGCATACTCCTCCACCTTTCGGCGTTCGACCCCTCCCGCGAGGCCTACGACCTGCCTGCGGATGTCACCCAGCAGGGCATCGCCGATGCGCTGGGCGTGAGGCAGAGCGACGTCTCCCGGGCGGTGGCGCGCATGAAGGCGGACGGGCAGGTCGAGGAGCGCATCTCCTCCATCGGCCCCGGCCGGGCCGGCCGCAAGCAGAGGCTCAAGGTCTATTTCCTTTCGGGCACAGGGCGCGAGATGGCCCAGAGCCTGGCCGCCCGGCTCCAGGAGCTCGTCGTCACGCTGCCCCCGGCGGAAGGGGGCGGCGAGCAGCGCCGGGTCCCCCTGCGGGAGGTCAACCGGGCCCTGGGGACCGGCCACCCGCTCCTCCGCCTGGCCGGCATGGTCTCGCCCGAGGGCGCGCTCGTTCCGCCGGCGCCGAGGCCGGCGCCCGGGCACGAGGGCGCGATGCCCGGGCCGCCCCGGACGTTCGTCGGCCGGACCGGTGAGCTCTCCGCCCTGCTGGACCGAATCCGGAACGGCCCGGAGGCGGTGCTCGTGGTCACCGGCATCGCCGGCGTGGGCAAGACCGCCCTGGCCGGGCGGCTGCTCTCGGAGCTCGGCGGCCGCCCCGGGTTCTACTTCCGGGTCAGGGGCTGGGCCGATGCCGGCCGGCTCCTGGGGGCGCTCGGGGATTTCCTCCAGCGCTCGGGCCGGCGCCGGCTGGCAGCCCTGCTGCGCAAGGCCGGCCCGCCGCCGGGAGACGGCGTGGCGGAGGCGCTGCGCCGCGACCTCGACGGGCTGGGCGCCGTGCTCGTGCTCGACGATTTCCACGAGTCGGACGGACAGCCGGAGCTCGTCCAATTGGCGCGGGAGCTTTCCGACATCGTGGGCGCGCTGCGGCCGCCCTGCCGGCTTTTGATCTTCTCCCGCACCGCTCCCGGGTTCTACGACCTGCGGGACATCCGCGTGCGGCGCGCCGTCTGGGAGCTCGCGCTTGACGGGCTGGACGAGACGAGCTCCCGCGAGCTCGCGGCCGCCTCCGGCGTGCCGGCGGAGGCGGCCTCCGCCGTCTTCCGCTCCACTCGCGGACACCCGCTTTCCATACTGCTGCTGGGCGGCGTTCCCGGCTCCCCGGGCGGCCCCGCGGATCATCGGCAGTTCATCCAGGAGGAGGTGATAGGCAGGATCCCCGCCGGGGAGCGTTCGATGCTGCAGCTCCTCTCGGTGCTCCGGCGGCCGGAGTCCTCCGCCTTCGTCCTGGGCATGTCCGACGACGCACTGGCGTTCGACGCGCTCAGCGCGCTCGTCTCCCGCTCGCTTGCGCAGCTTTCCGGCGGGGGCTACGAGGTGCACGACATGGTCCGGGGGGCCGCCTACGGCCGGCTGCCCGAAACGGCCCGCCGGGGGCTCCACGCCCGGGCAGCGGCCCTGTACCTCAAGGCGGGCGGGGCCGAGGCCGGGGCCGAGGCGGTCCACCATTTCCTGCGGGGCGGCGAGCCGGACCGGGCGGCCCAGCTCCTGCTGTCTCTCGGGGGCGAGCTGATAGCCGGCGGAAGGCTCGAGGAGTGCCGCTCGCTCCTGGACCTCGTGGGCGCCGGCGCTCAGGCCGAGTCGGAGGGATTGGGGCGCCTCCGCCAGGACCTGCTCGCCGCCTACGGCGACTGGGACCTCGGCTACGAGCACCTCTTCCAGTACACCGTCCTGGAGCGCGCCACCGGCCTGCGCATCGGGGCGCCGGGGAGGCGGACCCGCACGGAGAAGGAATGGGCGGCGGCAATCTCGGACCACGAGCGGGGGCTTGCGGTGCTGGCGAGGATGGGGGACCTCGCCGGCCGGTGCGAGCTGCTGTCGAGCCTGGGCTGGATGAGGCTCGTGCGCGGGGAGCACCGCCAGGCGGCCGATGCTTTCCGCAATGTCCTGCGCTCCGCGGAAGGCGACGGCTGCCGCGAGGCCTCGCTCAAGGCCGGCGTGGGATTGGGGCACATCGCCTGGCTCGCCGGCAAGGGGCAGGCGGCGGCGACCAGATATTCGGCCACGATGCGCCGGCTGGGCCCGGGCGATGCCGGCCTCCGGATAGCGTGCCTGAACTACATTGCCGGCCTGGCAACCACGAAGGCGGAGCTTTCGGCCGCCTGCCGGCGCCTGGAGGAGGCCCTGGAGCTCTGCGGGCGCGGGCGCCACCGGCGGGAAAGGGCGTACACGCTGCTCCACCTGGGCAGGGCGCGCTCGCTCGCCGGGCTTCCGGACGCCGCCCTGGGCGCCCTGCGGGCGGCGCTGGCGGAATTCGCCTGGATAGGCGACCTCCACGGGGTCGTTTTCTCGGAGCTGGCGCTCTCCGTCCACTGCCTCTCTACCGGAGACCGTGAAGGGGCGCACCGCCTGGCCGCCTCCGCCAGGGGGCGGTGCTCCGCCCCCGAGCTGGGAGCGGCCGGGGAATATGCCGCGCGGCTCGGCCTGCTCTCCGCCCCCGAAAAAGGGCCGCCGGCCCAAGGGAGGGGAACTCCATGAATAACAGGCCAGTCGTGAAGAAGATCTGCGTGCTCGGGGACCCGGCGGTGGGCAAGTCCAGCCTTGTCGGGAGGTTCGTGCTGGAGCAGTTCGGGGAGGAGTACGTTTCCACCATCGGCGCCCGCGTCTGCGAGAAGGATGTGCCGGTGGGCGGCGCCGGCGCGTCGGTGCAGCTAGTCATCTGGGACATCGCCGGCCAGGGCCAGTTCACGAGCGTCACGCCCGGCTTCTACCGCGGCGCCGAGGGCGCCCTGATAGTGTGCGACCCCACCCGGCGGGAGACGCTGCGCAACCTCTGGAGCTGGGACCGCCGGTTCCGCGAGACCGCGGCGGCGCACAATCTGGTGGTCCTCTTCAACAAGTGCGACCTTGCGGCCAGGTGGGAGGTCTCCCGGGCGGAGGCCGAGGAGGCGTCGGCGCAGCTCAAGGCCCCGTGCCTGTTCACCAGCGCCAAGACCGGCGAGAACGTCGAAAGGGCGTTCGCCGAGCTGGCGGAAATGATAATGAAACGGACGACGAAGTGAGCAGGTTGGCAAGTTAACAAGTTGGCAATTTGACGGGGGGTTCCCCGTTTTCCCAACTTGTCAACTTGCCAACTTGCCAACCTGCAAACTTCATCATTTCTGCGGCAGCACGATTACTTTTATCGAGTCCTGGGCCTTCGCGACGAGCTGGAAGCCCTTCCCGGTCTCGGCGAGCGGGAGGCGGTGCGTCACCATCCCGTGGACCATGACGCGGCGGCTCCGCAGGAGCTCGATCGCCTGCGTGGTGTCGCCCGGCGGGCCGGCGTAGGAGAAGAGGACGTTCACGCCGTCCTTCCAGAGCTCGTAGAGCGGGAAGGGGAACGTCTCGCCCGGCATGCCGGGCGCGAAGAAGAGGATGCGGCCGCCGCGGTCGGCGCAGCGGAAGGCGGCGTTGATGGCCGGCGGGGCGGCGGTGCAGACGATTACCAGGTCTGCGCCCAGGCCGCCGTTGGCCTTCCTCAACTGCTCGGGGACGTCCCTGTCCGCCGGGAAAACATGGTCAGCGCCGGCGTTTCGGGCGGCGTCCAGCCGGAAGCGGCTGATGTCGGCAGCGACGATGCGCCCGGCGCCCAGGGCCTTCGCGGCGGCGATGTGCAAAAGCCCGGAAATGCCCGAACCCAGCACGAACACGCTGTCGCCCGGCCGGAGCCCGGCTATCCTCTGGCCCCGCAGCACGCAGGCCAGAGGCTCGGCGAAGGTCCCCTCCTCGAACGAGACTTCGTCGGGGAGCCTGAACACGCCGCGGTCGACGTTGATCCTCGGCAGCCTCAGGTATTCGGCGAAGCCCCCGGGGTCGAAGTTCGTGGTGCGCAATGTGTCGCAAACCGAGTATTCGCCCTTCAGGCAGTACTTGCAGGTGTTGCAGGGGACGTGGTGGGCGGCGCTGACGCGGTCGCCCTTCTTGAACCTGGTGACGCCCTCGCCGGCCTCCTCGACGACGCCCGCCACCTCGTGGCCCAGGACGAGGGGCGCCTTCTTGATGCGGTACCATTCCATGACGTCGGACCCGCAGATGCCCGAGGCCTCGACGCGCATGAGGAGCTCGCCGGGCCCTATTTTCGGCATGGGCCGCTCCTCCAGCCGGACGTCGTCGTTCCGGTAATACACCGCAACGCGGTTCTTGTCCTTCACCATCCGCAACCCCTGCGCCCTTTATCCCTTTCTGCCCTGCTGCCTTGCCGCCTTCATTTCCCCTTCTTCTTCAATTCGTTGTAGAACCTGAAGGCCTCTTCGGGCGTGTGGTTCTCGTGCACCACGGCCCGCACGGCCTTTATCATCGATATCGGGTCCTCGGCCTGGAAGATGTTCCGGCCCATGTCCACGCCGACGGCGCCGGCATGGAGCGCCTGGGCCGTCATCTTGAGCGCATCGGGCTCGGGGAGCTTCTTCCCGCCGGCGATGACCACCGGGACGGGCACCTTCTCGACGAGCCTCTCGAACCCGTCGACGAAGTAGGTCTTGACAATGTGGGCGCCGAGCTCTGCGGCTATGCGCGAGGCGAGGCTCATGTACTTTTCGTCGCGGGCCATCTCCTTCCCGACGGCCGTCACTGCGATCACGGGGACGCCGTATTTCTGGCCCTCGTCGCACCATTTTGCGAACTCGAGGAGCGTGTCCCGCTCGAAGTCGGCCCCGACGAGTATCGAGAAGGCCACGCCGGCAACGTTGAGGCGGAGCGCGTCCTCCATCGTGACGATGGAGCCCTCGCGCAGAAGCTCCTTGCTCAGGATGCTCGTCCCGCCCGAGACGCGCAGGACGACGGGCGTGTCGCAGTCGGGCGGGATGTAGTTTCGCAGGGCGCCCCGCGTGAGCATGACCGTGTCGGCGTAGGGCAAAAGCGGGTTGATGGTCTTGCGGAAGTCGTCCAGCCCGGAGGTCGGTCCCATGAAGTAGCCGTGGTCCACGGCGAGCATCACGGTGCGCCCGTCCTTCGGCCGGATTATGCGGTTGAGCCTGTTCTGAAGTCCCCAGTCCATTGTGCTTCCCCCGATGACGGCAAGCGCATAACCTCCGGAAATATATAAGCTTGCGCCGGGGGGCCCAAAAGGCTATGCCGGGGGCGGTGCATCCCCCGGCGTGGACGCCGCGAAAACCGCAAAAGGCAGGGTGCGTTCCGCCCTCCAGCGCGCCGGCTCGCCGGTCCTGCTCCGCATCGTCAAGGACGGGGCGGCCGCGCTATCGGCGGACGTGGACCTGCTCTTCCTCGGCAGCGACGATTTCCCCGCCACGTCCCTGGACACTCTCCAGCTTTGCCAATTCCTGGCGGAGTCTGGCCCGCGCATCCGTCTTTCCGTGCACGATGCCCAGAACGACAAGGCCCTTTGCGAGAGGCTCGGGGTCCTTTTCTTCCCCGCGCTCATAATCCAGGGGAAGAACCGGGGCCGCCTCCGGTTCCTGGGAACGCCGTTTGGGTACTGCCTCCGGGCGCTCGTCGAATCGCTTTCGGCCGCCTCGACGGGCGAACCGGGGCTGCACGAGCGGGTCCTGTCGCGCCTTTCGGCCGTAAAAAAGCCCGTCGAGCTCAAGATATTCGTCCGGCCCGATTCCGAGCCCTCCCGGCGCGCCGCCATGCTGGGGATGAGGCTGGCCGTGGCATGCGATCTTTTCCGGACAGAGGTCATCAACCACCTCGATTTCCCGGTGATGTCCAAAAGGTACAAGGTCGGGGCGGTCCCGCGGACCGTCGTGAACGGCCGCGCCGAGATAATCGGCGCCCGCGGCGGCGAGGACTTCCTCGAGAGGGTGCTGGGCGCCCTCACGGCCCAGACGGAGATGTACCGGTGACCCGGCATTGGGAAAAGTTTAAGCCGCGCTCCGGCGATGGGTGCGCGTCCCTCCAGGGCCGGATAAGGGCCGGCCGCGGGACAGCGTGGTGGAACGATGCCGGGAGCAAGGATTCCGAGGATGCTGGGCGTGGGGTGCGCGTTGCTGATGGTCCTTGCGGGGCTGACGATGATGGTCGGCGCCGACAAGAGCGAGGACAAGGTGAGGGTCATCGTCCTTTTCAAGGAAAAGGTGGACAAGAAGGCAGTGGAGGACTGTGGCGGGGAGATATTGATGGAGTACGTTAACATACCCGCCGTGGTGACCGATCTTTGCGCCGCCGACATCAAAGATCTGAGGAAGTCCAAGAATATCAAGGCTGTCGAGGATGATTGCGAGGCGCAGATTCTTGGCGATGTCGATAAGGAGGGAAAACCGGTGAACCCGCCCGCTGGCGAGACACAGCCGTGGGGCGTCGTGAAGATAGGCGCTCCGTCTGTCTGGGAATTTAGCAAAGGCACAGCCGTGAAAGTGGCAATTGTTGATACAGGGATGGACAAGGACCATCCCGACCTTCCCACGGCGGCCGCCGGCGTTAATTTCGTTCCAAACCGCGGGAAGGTCGATTCGACCGCTTGGGAAGACGACAACGGCCACGGCTCCCACTGCGCCGGGATAATCGCCGCGCAGGCCGGCAACAGCAAGGGCTCGCAGGGAGTGGCGCCGGGCGCCTCGCTCTACATTGCCAAGGTCCTGAACAAATCCGGGAGCGGCACATACTCGAATATCATAGCAGGAATCGACTGGGCCATAAGCAAAGGCGTAAGCGTCATCTCGATGAGTCTGGGAGGACCGGATTCGCCCACCCTGCAGCAAGCCTGCCAGAGAGCGTATAACGCAGGCATCACTATCGTTGCTGCTGCTGGAAACGACGCGGGTGCAGTGATTTATCCGGCGGCATACGACACGGTTATTGCTGTTTCAGCGACAGACAGTTCGGACCTGTACGCCTCTTTCACAAATCATGGGCCCGCCATAGATGTGTCGGCACCAGGAGTGAGCATCTATTCGACCTATAAGAACGGGGGATATGCGACAATGAGCGGGACGAGCATGGCCTGCCCGCATGTCGCGGGTGAGATCGCTCTGCTCCTCCAGGACCACTCAGCCAATCTGAATACCCCGACGAAAGTCGAAAACCATATCGAATCGTATGTGAAGGACCTGGGGACGATGGGTTGGGACGAATATTACGGCGCCGGAAGGATCGAGGCATATTCGGCTTTTTTAGCCTTGCCGTGATAATGGAGGATAAATAGTGGTGGCGGAGATACGCTATCGTGAGCATGGCCGCTGGACCGCCTCTCCAGCCCGTCTTCATATTAATTACGGTTAGCTCAAGTGTCAAACTTCGCAACAAAAGGTATATGAACACTAGACTAAATGCTTTAAATATTGTTCCAATTAGCTAGACGGCGGCACAACCTCCCTGCGCCCGCCCTGCTTGCGGCCATCCTGCTCCTTTCCATTCTCCCGGCCCCGCCCCTGAGCCTCGACGCCGGCGCCTCCTCCTCGGTCGTGCAGTCGGGCCAGGGGGATTTTCGAAACGGCACCCTGTCGAACGTGACCGTTTCCGGCCCCGCCGACAACGCCACGGTCACGCTCGCCCTCACCGAGGTCGACAGCTGGTGGCGCCAGCGCCCGCCGGCCTATCCTTCCTTGCGCGCGTACTGCCGGGCCGCCACGATCTTCACGGACGACAAGCTCCTGCTCTTCGGCGGGTGGGATGGGGGGACCCATTACAGCGACACCTGGCTCTACGACTTCTCCGACGGCAACTGGACCCGCGTCGAGCCCGCCGAGAGCCCCGAGGCGCGCGACGACTACGCCATGGCGCCCGTTCCCGGCACGGACCTCGTGGTCCTCTTCGGCGGCGGGGACGGCCTCCTCAATGACACCTGGATATTCAATGCCACCCAGCGCAACTGGTTCCGCTACTACCCGCCGGTCAGCCCGCCGGGCCGGCACAATGCCGCCATGGCGCCGGTCGACGGCGACGACAAGGTCGTGCTGTTCGGGGGCTCCAACTACGGCGGGTACCTCAACGACACCTGGCTCTACGACGTCGGCGACAACGCCTGGGCCCCGGTGACGCCCCCGGTCTCGCCTCCGGCGCGCGACTACCACGCAATGTCCTGGGTCCCCGGCGACGACAAGGTCGTCCTCCACGGCGGCAACAACGGCTGGCCCTACCTGAACGACACCTGGGTGTTCGACTGCGGCGACGGGCTCTGGACGAAGGCGAACACGACCTCGGCCCCCCTCGCCGGCTTCGGCTACACGATGTGCCCGGTGCTTGGCACCGGCAAACTGCTGCTATACGGCGGCTACAACCTCGCCAACCAGACCTGGTTCTTCGACATCGCCTCGAGCGGCTGGCAGCCGGTCCTGACCCGGGGCTCGGCCTTCGCCCGCACGGACTATGCGATGGCGCCTGTCTCAGGAACGGACCGCGTCGTCCTGTTCGGCGGTAACGCAGGCGGCTTCCGCGACAGCACCTGGCTTTTCAACTTCACCGGCTTCTGCCCGGAAGGGTCGCTAGTCTCGGCCCCCATCGACCTGGGCGGGCCGGCCGAGCTCCTGCGGCTGGGCTGGAACGCCTCCTTGCCCGACGGATCGTCCGTCAGGTTCCAGCTGCGCGCCGCCAACTCGACGGATGAGCTGAACGGGACGGATTTCACCGGGCCGGACGGCACCAACGCCACTTTCTTCACGACGCCCGGCACCGACCTTTCTGCCGGCCGCGGCGGGCGCTTCTTCCAGTACAGCCTGCGGCTGCAGACGGCCTATCCCGAGGTCTCGCCGGCGGTCCGCAGCGTGGGCGTCGGCTTCGACCTCGTGCCGATGGAGCCGGAGCTCACATCGCCCCCGCAGGACGGATGGGTCAACGCCAGCGTCACGTTCAGCTGGCTCTTCCGGGACCCGGACAGCGCCGCCCAGGGGGCCTACCGGCTCCAGGTCGACGACGATGTCTCGTTCGCCTCGCCCGATTACGACAGCGGCGAGGTCGGCTCGGCGGAGGGCAACGCCACCGCCATGCTGGGCGCCGGCCGCTTCTACTGGCGCGTGAGCACCCGCGACGCCGAGGGGGCCTGGGGCCCGTGGAGCCAGAGGCGCGCGGTCCAGGTCGACACGGCGGCGCCCAACATCACCATCGTCTCACCCCCTGCCGGGCTCCTGGGGCAGACGGACTTCACGCTCTTCGGGACCGCCGGCGACGCCGACTCCGGCGTGGCCCTGGTCGAGGCGCGCGCCGACGGCGGGGAGTGGCTCGCCTGCAACGGCACTAGCAACTGGCGCATCGGCCTCAACCTGACGAGGGGCGCCCACCGCGTGGAGGCACGCACGACGGATCTGGCCGGCAATACGGCCGTCGCCTCGGCGTCCTACAATGTCAACCGGCCCCCGCAGGTCGAAGTCGTGTCGCCTGCCGAGGGGGGCGTCTACAACGTCACGGACCGCATAGAGCTGCGCGCCGACGCGTCGGACGCAGACGGCGACGACCTGACGTACATCTGGAAGGACGGCCCCGTGGCCGTGGGAACGGGGCAGGCCCTCAACGCCAGCTTCGGCCCCGGCAACCACACCCTGACCGTCACGATCTCCGACGGCCGTGGCAACGAGGTGGTCCGCTCGGTGAACTTCACGGTCTACAGCGCCCTGCCGGTGCCGACCGTCCGCATCCTCTCGCCCCGCGAGAACGAGGTCCTCCGCTCGTCGGCCGTGACGGTCAATTTCACGGTCTCCAACTTCACCATATCGCCGACCGCAGGCGGACCGCACATCGTGTACCGGCTCTCGGACGGCCCGGAGCAGGGCTGGTACTCGATTTCGGCCTTCACGCTCGACGACGTGGACAACGGGCCGTTCGGCCTGGCGCTCTGGCTCGTGGACGGCTCGGGCCGGAACCTCACCAATCCCGAATCGATGGCCATGGTCAACTTCACGGTCAACGACCCGGGCCGGAACCTTCCCGACCTGACCATCTCCGGCGCCGAGATCTCGGTGAAGCCCCGAAGCCCGCGCGAGGGCGACGAGGTATCGATAACATTCCGGGTCCAAAACCGCGGGGTGCAGGGTGCCGCCGCGTTCTCCGTGAGGCTCTTCGTCGACGGGAATGAGACCTCCGGGCGCGCCTTCCGCGGGCTGGACGCCGGGGCCAACTCCTCCGGCAAGGTGGCCTGGAAGGCGGTCCGGGGCAACCACACCCTGAGGCTCGCCGTGGACCCCTCCAACGAGATATCCGAGCGCAACGAGACCAACAACGAGGCCTCGGTCGCTATCGAGGTGAAGGCTGGAATCGTGAAAGTGGACGGCGGGAGCTGGCTCCTGCCGTTGGCCCTGGTCGCGCTGGCCTCAATTGCAGCGGCAGGCGTCATCGCGGCCTTGCGCCGGCGGGGCGGCCGGGGGAGCGTCGCGGCGGGTGGCGCCGCGAAAAGCGCGGCCGCCGGCGGCGCCGCGCTCAAACCCCTGGACGCACCCTTCACAATCGAGGACGTGTTCCTGATATACCGCGACGGCCGGCTCGTCCAGCACACCTCCCGGCGCCTGACCGCCGGAGAGGACAGCTCCGAGATAATGGCGTCCATGCTCACCGCGGTCCAGACGTTCATCCAGGACGCCCTCTCGCGCGGCCAGATGGCCGTGCTGGGCTCGATGGAGTACAGCGGCAAGAAGATACTGCTCGAGGCCGACCGCAACCTGATCCTCGCCATAGTAATATCGGGCCCCGAGCCCGACGGGCTGCGCTGCGAACTGGTCCAGGCGCTCAAGGACATCGAGTCCGAGTACTCGCCCCTCCTGCCCGGATGGGACGGCGACCTCGTGGCGCTCTCGGGCACCCGCCGGTTCCTCGTGGCGCTCGGGAACTTCCGCGCGGACGAGCTCTCGGAGCTCGAGCGCCGCATGGAGGACCGGCTGCCCTCGGACGTCAAGGTCATGTCCGAGGTGGAGTTCTACCAGGGTTTCGCCCGCCTCAAGGTGGCCGTGCGCAACGAGGGGGACATGCTGGTGGCGGACGCCTCGCTGGACCTGCACTTCAACGAGGACATCCTGCGGCTGGACCGCATAGAACCGGCCTACCCGATGAGCGGGAAGCGGGTGGTGCTGGGCAACCTGGGCCCGAAGGAGAAAAAGACGGTGGCCTACTACCTGGACCCGCAAATCTGCACGGAATCCGCGGTGGACGGCGTGCTCTCCTACCGCGACGCCAAGGGCGTGTTCAAGACCGCCCCGCTCAAGCGCCGGATGGTCACCGTGGTATGCCCCATCCTCCACACGGAGGAGAACATCAACACGGCGATGCTGCGGCGGATGATAGCGGACGAGCTGGACCAGCGGGACAGCAAGCTCTTCGTGGTCCCCGAGAGGCTTCCCATCCAGGAGGCCTTCTCCCTCGGAAAGCGCTCGGTCCAGGGCCACGACGTCAGGTTCGTGCGTGAGTTCATCGAAAAGGAGCCGTACAAGGCGGAGGCCTGGTACTTCGGGAAGACCAAGGGCCGGGAGGCGAAGCTCGTGATACGCGTTTGCGCGCGGGCCGAAGGCCGGACGCTCGAGTTCTTCGTGGCGAGCGGCAGCCGGCTGGCCGTGACGGGCCTCCTCGCCGAACTGCGCTCCGACCTCGTGAAGCGACAGAAGGAGACCGCCCCGGCCTTCCAGAGGATAAACCAGGTGGTGGACCAGGCCCTGAAGGAGAGGCTGGACGCGGAGAGGCCGCTGCTTGAAAAGTATTGGGAGGGGGATGCCGCGCAGCCTGACCGCAGGTAGGGCCGGGGTCCTTGCCGCGGTCCTTCTTCTTGTCCTGCCCGGGCTTCCGGCGCCCGCCGTTGCAGAGGCCATTGTCGTCACCGAGTTCGCCAACGGCTCGGCCACCGCCGGCCTGACGTTCCCCGAGGGCGGGGGCTGGAACAACAGCACCGCAATCCTCCTGCCGGCCGGAGCCTCGGTCGAGGCGGCCGGGCTGAACATCACGCCCGTGCCGGTGGCCGGCACGGGCCGGTTCACGGCGGACGCCCTCACGCTCTTCAACACCTCGCCCCTGTCCGGCCTCCAGCTGAAAGGGGGCGCGCTGGAGCTAGCCGAGGGCGGCTGGTGGTGGCAGGCCGAGGACAAGGGGCTGGCGGGCTCGGTCCAAAACGGCACGGTGCTGGCAGGAGGCGGCCTGCACCTCGGGCCGGCCCTGTCCGGCAGGTGGGCTCCCGAGGGCTACGCGCCGGTGGCCCGTATCGACCATGCGGCCGTCTGGGACCAAAGAGCCGGAAGGACGATAGTCTACGGCGGCTGGAACCTGGTCAACCCCCAGCCCACCACCGTCGACATCTACGACCCCGTAAACGACTCCTGGACGCAGAAGGCCTCGGGCATACCCAACCGCATCGACCATTCCGCCGTGTGGGACGACCAGGACGGCGTCATGCTGGTGTTCGGCGGCACGGCCGGGACGGTCACCGGCGAGCTCTGGACCTACAGCCCCTCGAACAACACCTGGGCCAGGAAGGCCGGCGGCCCGCCGGCCCGATCCGGACATTCGGCCGTGTGGGACGGCCAGCGTGCCCGCATGCTGGTATTCGGGGGCTCCTCCGCGCAGGCCACGCCGTATTCGGATCTCTGGGCCTACTCGCCCGCGCTCAACAACTGGACACAGCTTGGCAACCGCACCGCCCCGGCGCTCTCGCAGCACACGGCGGTCTGGGACCCCGCAGGGGAGCGGATGGTGGTCTTCGGCGGGGCCGACGCGACCGGCCAGCCGCAGAACCAGACCTGGACCTACGACGCCCGGTCGGACGCCTGGAACCAGAACCTGGACGGTCCGACACCGCGCCAGATGCACACGGCCGTGTTCGCCGATGACCCGGAGGTCATGCTTGTTTACGGAGGTTTCGGCCCCGCGGGGGCCCTGGACGACCTTTGGTCGTACGACTCAGGGTCGGACCGCTGGACCCGTCTGATGGCCGGGGGCAGCTACAGGGGTCGCCACGCCTCGTTGTGGATGCCCGATCATCGGGGGATGCTCATGCTGGGCGGCTGGTCGTCATTCTACAACGGGACGGACATCTGGTCCTACCGCATGCTGTACCGCCCGGAAGGTTGGGCGCTCTCCCAGCCGGTGATACCCCGCGAGGCCCGAAACGTCACTCTCTGGGCGAACCTCAGCCTGCCGCCGGGCACCTCCTGTTCCATCGACGTGCTCTCGGTGGCGCCCTCCGGCGGAACCATCGTTTCGGGCCTCTCATGCGGCGACCGTTTCCGCATCCCCGACGGATGCACCGCGTTGCGACTGGCGCTCGGGATGAGCACGGCGGACGCCAACCTGACGCCGGTCCTCCACGGCTGGGGCGTCGGCACCCGGTTGGTGGAATCGATGTCGTCAACCGGCGGCGGCCTGTCGCAGAACACGGAATCGGACGGCCAGCTTGCGCTAGCCAGTTTGCGCGCCACGGTCTGGGAGGAGGTGGCCCGGGGGCCCTCGCCGCGCTATGGGGCCAGCTGCGTGTGGGACCCTGACAACGGCCAGTTCCTCGTTTTCGGAGGCACCAACGGCACCGCATATTTCGGGGAGCTCTATGCCTACCTGCCGTCGATCAACCGCTGGTTCAGGAAGCCCGGCGGCCCCACGGCCCGGGCATTCCATTCAGCCGTCTGGGACCCGGACCGGTCTGAGATGATAGTGTTCGGGGGCCTAAATCCGGGCTACCAGCGCGACCTCTGGACCTACTCGCCCCTCACCGACAGTTGGACCTATGTGGCCCTCTCGCCGATAGGGAACCGGGCCCGCCACTGCGCCGCGTGGGACTCCGAAGGTCACGCCATGCTGGTATTCGGCGGCTCGTCGGCCGCCGCCGGTCCGGCCCAGTACATGAACACGCTCCACTCCTACCAACCGTCCACGGGCGCCTGGGCGCCCCGCGCCACGGTGAGCAACGGCCGCCACTCCGCCTCGGCGGCCTGGGACCTTTCAAGCCACCGGATGCTTGTGTTCGCAGGCAGGGGGCCGGGCGGGCTCCTGCATAACGATCTTTGGTCGTACTGCCCGGCCAACGACACCTGGGAGCTTCGGGACACCATGCTTTCGGCCCGCGAGGGCGCGGCGGCCTGCCATGACCCTTCCACCGGGCAGATGCTGGTTTCGGGCGGGAGCATGGGCACCGCCACCGCGGAATCCTGGCACTACTCCTATTCGGGCAACCTCTGGTCGCCGGCGCCCTCCCTGCCCAGCCCGGCAGCCTACCCGGCGCTGGCCTGCGCCGGCGACCGCCTCGGTGTCCTCGCATTCGGCGGCCAGGATTCGAATCCCAGCAACGGCTCATACCTTCTTGCCTCGACCGCGGAGGGCTGGACCTTGGGCCCGGCCGCGCCGGCGGCCCGCACCGGCCATACCTCCGTCTGGGACGGAGCCGATTCAATGATGCTGGTGTTCGGCGGCGCCCCCTCGGCCGGCCGGCAGGGCGAGCCCGCGGGCCAGCTTTGGGCGTTCAGGCCCGGCATGAACGACTGGATATCCCTTGCCTCCGGGGCTCCGCCGAGGGTGAACCACTCGGCCGCCTGGGATCCGGGGCGTCGGCAGATGCTGGTTTTCGGCGGGAGCGATGGCACCCGGGACCTGGGCGATCTTTGGGCCTTCCGGCCGGCAAGCGGCGCCTGGGCGCAGCTTGCGGGCGGCCCGCCGGCGCGCTCCGGCGCCTCGGCGGTATGGTGCACCGGCCCGGACCAGATGGTGCTGTTCGGCGGCATCAACTCGTCCTCGGGCAATTCATCGTCGGAGGTCTGGGCCTACCTGCCCGGAAGCGATCGTTGGGTGCGCCGGCCCGACGCGCCGGTCTCGCTGGCCTGGCACTCCGCCGCCTGGGACGACGGGCAGGAGCGCATGCTGGTGTATGGCGGAAGCACCCTCGTCTGCGGCACCGGGCCATGCCAGGGCTCGCTTTGGGAATACCATCCCGACGAGAACCGTTGGGCCTTTCTCGGGTCCGGGGCGACGGCGCGCAAGGCGGCCGCGGTGTCATTGGACCCGGACCCGACGCGGCTTTTGGTGCTCGGCGGAGAAAACGGCACGGCCCAGGCCGGGGGCCTCTGGTACTGCTCCCTGCCCAGGGGCGGCTGGAGGCAGAGGCCCGGCGGGCCGACCGCGCGCAGCGGCGGGACCGCCGTGTGGGACGCCGGGTCGGGCCGCGGGTACTTCTTCGGCGGGACGGCCGGGGCGGCGGCGAGCGACGAGCTCTGGTCCTGGGGCCCGACCTTCGACACGGCCGGCTCCTACCTCTCGCCGGCGCGCGACCTGGGCTCTCCGGCCTCCCTGGGCCCGGCCACCATCTCGGCCTCGGTCCCCGCCGGCACGGCGCTCAAACTCTATCTGCGGAGTTCCCAAAACAACCTCACCTGGAGCCAGTGGGAACAGCTCCCGCTCTCGGGCGGGCCGGTTTCCACGACGCCCCAGAGATACCTGCAGTGGAGGGCCTTCCTCACCTCGGAGCGGGGTACCGGTACGCCCGCGCTGGGCGCGATCTCGATCGAATACAAGAGGTACGTCCTGGAGGGTTCGGCCGGGCCGTTCCTGGCCGGAACGGGAGGGAGGATGACCTCGGCGACCGTGCGGCTGGACGGTTCGCCTCGCAACGGCACCGCGGCGGCATTTCTCTCGGCCGACGGCGGCACGACCTGGGTGGAGGCTCCCGACGGCGTCCCTTCCGTGCTCTCCGGGACGGGCCAGGCGCTGTGCGCCACGGTGCGGCTCGGGCTCTCGCCCGACGGGATGTCGCCCCTCTTGCGGGGCATCACCGTGGATTTCGGGCACGAAAGCTACCCCTACGGCGCGCTGCTCCGGGCCGGCAACGCCACCGTGTCCCTGGGCGACCTCACCTCCCCGTCGACCCTGGACATCTCCGGCCTGCTCGCGCAGTACCTGGCGGAACACCCCGCGCCCCCGGGCCAGGTGGCCGTGCCGCTCCAGTTCTTCTCGGCCGGCCGCTCGGAAATCGAGCTTTCGGGCCTTTGGGTGGTCGTCTCCTCCAACCGCCCGCCGTCGGTGGAGCTTTCCGGCCCCCCCGACATGGCCTCGTTCCACGCAAGCTCCGTCGCCCTGTCTTGGACGGCTTCGGACCCGGACGGCGACCCGGTCCGGTGCATTGTTCGCTGGTCGGACCGGCCCCTGGACGAGAAGCCGCCCATCGAGACGGAGGCGAACGGCTCGTCGCTCGTGCTCTCCGGCCTGGAGATGAACCGGACCTATTTCTGGACGGTCCGCGCCGGCGACGGCGCCGCGGTGGCCGAGGCTGCGCCCGGTCGCCGCTTCTCGACCGTGAACGCCCCGCCGTCCATCGACAGCCTGCCACCGACCTCGGCCCTGGTGGGCCGGGAGCTCGTTTACAGGGTGATGGCCAGCGACCCCGACGGGGACAGTCTGGAGTACCGCCTCCTCACGCCGCTGGCCGGAATGAGTCTCGGCCCGTCCTCCGGGGAGCTCCGGTGGACGCCGGACGTGTCCCAAATGGGAACGGCGGTGGTCTCGGTGCAGGCCCTCGACCCCTTCGGGGCCGGCGCCATCCAGGACTTCACCCTGCAGGTTTCCGACAGGTACCAGCCTCCGCGGTGCCTGATAGAAAGCCCGGCGGAGGGCGGGAGGTTCTCGCGGCCTCTGGTCGTGTCCGGCCTCGCCATCCCCGGATCGCTCCCGGTCCTGCGCGTGGAGGTCCGGCTCGATTCCGGCCGGTGGGCGGAGGCCTCCGGCACCGGGGAGTGGCGCCTTGTGCTGAACACCTCCGGCCTGGGGGACGGCCGGCACACCATCGAGGCCCGCGCCTTCGACGGCACGGCGTTCTCCGAGGCGGCTTCGGTCAACTTCACCTTCCGGAACCCGTCGGTCTCGGCAGTGCCCCCGCTGGCGCTCCTGGCGGGGGCGGCCCTGGCGCTGGCCGGAATCTTTGTCGCCGCGGTGGAGGCGTTCCTTCTCGTCCGGAGGCGGCGGGCCCGGGACACCGCCGGAGGGGACGCAGGCGGGCCGGGGACCGTGCCGGCGCCGCCGGGGACGCCGCCGGCACCTCCCGCCGGTACAATGGCCCGGCCAGGCCCGGAGGGAGGCGCGCCGGCCGGCCGGTCCGGGTCGCCAATCGTCATCCGCCCGCTGCCCGACGCGCCCCGTATCGTAGACGAGAAGGAGGCGACATTCCTCAGCGCCGTCGGCGACGAGCCCCCCGCCGGCGCGCCGGCGGCCGGGCCGGCCGCGCCGGGGAGGTGGGCCGCCGCCCGCCCGCCCGCCGGGGAGTTCCTGGTCGAGGACGTTTTCCTGATGTACATGGACGGCCGGCTCATCCTGCATACCACCCGCAGGATAAAGGCCGACTTGGACCTCGACCTCGTCACCAGCATGCTCCGGGCGGTGCAGATTTTCGTGCGCGAGAGCCTGGGCCTCTCGGAGAGCGCCGAGCTGGGCTCGATGGAGTACGGCGAGAACAAGATAGTCCTGCAGAAGGGCCGGCACACGATTCTGGCGGCGGTGGTCACCGGCGAGGAACCGGCGGGCTTCCGCGACGAGATGAGGGCCGCCTCCCACGACATAGAGGGCGAGTTCGAGCCCCTGCTCGAGGGATGGAACGGCCTGACCGCCCCGCTCGCCGGCGCCAGGAGGTTCCTCACTCGGCTTGGGTCCTACCAGACCGTCAAGGCGGCGCCCGAGAGCATCAGGCACGACGTGCTCATCCAGAGCGACCTGGAGTTCTACCAGGGCTTCGTGCGCGTCAAGATAGCGGTCAAGAACCGGACACCGATGGTCATTCGGCGCTCGGCGCTCCGGGTGGCGTTCAGCGAGGCCGCGCTCCGGCTGGACCACATCGAGCCCGAGTACGCCACCGAGGGGCGCGAGATCCTGCTCGGCGACATAGAGCCGCGGGAGAAAAAATCGGTCGCCCTGTACCTGGACCCCCAGATCTGCACCGAATCCCACCTGGAGGGGCTCTTCGTCTTCCTGGACGCCGGCGGCCGGCTGGACGCGGTCAAGCTCCCGCGCAAGCTCGTCTCGGTGGTCTGCCCCATCCTCTTCACCGAGCACAACATCAACGTTGCGATGCTCAAGCGGATGCTCATGGAGGAGCTCGTCAAGAAGGACTCCAAGGTCTTCTCCCTCCCGGCCGGGGTGTCGCCGGTCGACGCCTTCTTCATCGGCAAGGCCGCCGTGGAGCACCATGACCTCAGGCTCGTGCGGGAGCTCGTGGAGCCGGAGCCCCTCCTGGCCGAGGCCTGGTATTTCGGCCAGGTGAAGGGCCGCGAGGACCGGCTGGTGGCCCGCATCCGTGTGCTGGGCGACCGCGGCGTCATCGAGTTCCACGTCGCCTCCTCATCGACCTTGCTGGTCACGGGACTCCTTGCGGAGCTCAAGAGCGACCTCAACCGCGAGCTCGAGCAGCGCAAACTGCGCGACCGGTTGCCCCAGGTGACCGCGGCCGAGCAGGTGGAAGCCATCCGCAAGATAAGGTCCCTTCTCGACAAGGCGGCGGAGTCCGAGGGCGCCCCGGGGGAGACGGACGCGGGAGAGGTGGGGCCAAGGGACGGTTCCGGGGAGCCGGGCGCCCACTAGCTGCTCCGGCCCTGAGCGGCGCGCTCCGGCTAAAACTATATCCCATCCTACGGCGATATCGCATTTTGGGAGGCGGAAGGGGCATGCGGGATTCAGGGAGGCTGGCCGCGCTGGCCGTGCTGCTTTTGGTCGCGGGCAGCTGGCTCCCCCTGGCTTGTTCCTCGGGCGGCGGCGCGGGAGCGCGCGGCGGCGTGTACCTCTCCGCCGACACGCTCGAGACGACGGTGGACGTCCGCAAAGGCGGACGGTATTTCTTCTCCATAGGGGCCGACAACAGGATAACACCGATGCCGGTGCCCGACATGTATGCCGGGATGCCGCCCGAGGTCGCGCGGGCTGTGGACCGCGCCCCGCAGTGGCTCCGGGAGGACCTTGCCGCGAAGCTCCTCGAGCTCGCCTCCGCCCCGCTGGAGCGGGGCCCGGATACACGTATCGCGGCCGGCGACATCGACGGTGACGGGGACCTGGATCTCGCCGCGGCCGCCGGGACGAGAGTGGCCCTGTTCTGGAACGAGGGCACCATCTGGAGCCCGCTCTTTGTGCGCGATCCGTCGAGGGACGGCACGTTCAGCACCTCCGGCCCCCTGCCCGGGCCGGACATAAACACGCCCGCGCTGGGCGACCTGAACGGCGACGGGCGGGCCGAGATCATCCTGGGCGCCGCGGTTGGTCAGGTTTATTTCGGGCTTATGGGCAACGAGCCCCTGAACGTCAGCGTGCCGGGCCCGGCCGCGCCAGCCCTGGGCGACCTGGACGGCGACGGCGACCTGGACCTGGCCGTCGGCGACGGACTGGGCAAGGTCCATTATTTCGAGAACACCGGCAACCGGACGCAGTGGAGGTTCCAGGTGTCCGCATCTTCGCTCCTCTTCTCTGCCGTGGCCGTGCCGGGCCCGGCCGTCCCCTCGCTCTCCGACCTCGACGGCGACGGCGACCTGGACTGTGCCGTCGGCGCAGGCAACGGGATGGTCCACTACTTCCAGAACCTGGGGACGCCGACGGTGCCGGCGTTCGCCCCTGACGACCCGCTGAGGTTTTTGGGCGAGACGGCCTCCGGCCGGGCCGCGCCCTGCCTGGCGAAACTGGGGGGCGACAACCGCACGGACCTCTGCCTGGGGCAGACCGGCGGGCCCGTCCTCTTCATCCGGAACACGGGCTCGACCGCCAGCGCACAGTGGGAGAGCTACCCGTTCTACGAGTACACGCCGAAGTTAGGCTACTACGACCCGCACTCGTATGTGCAGGAGGTCAACTACTCGAGGGTCCTCGGTTACGCCGATGCACTGAACAGCATCGAACAGCGCTGCGTCGACGAGCTCGCGTTCTCCGTAGCGCACAGCGCCGTCGAGGCCCTGCGCGCGTCGAGCCCCGGCGTGTACGCAGAGAACGCCCGGTCGATATACAAGAACGACGAGTTCCTCGATTACGTGCAAGTGGTCGACTACCCGGATCATTCCACGACGAAATACCGGGTCAACGAGTCCGGCCGCATCTCCTCCTACGAGCTGCCCCGCGACATCTATTATTGGTACATCGTCCACCCCAAGATAACCGACGAAATCCCGCTCCACATCGACCCGGACGCCGCTTCGGGCAGCGCCAACGAGAGCGCGCCGCCGCCGGTCGGGAAGTTCTGGCGCGACTGGCTGCTCTTCAACGCGGATGCGGCCTATCCGCCGGACCCCGTCAACGCCACGGTGCACTACCCGAAGACGATGGCGCCCCCGCTGCTCAAGGACCTTTTGGCCGGCGTCACCACGCTCTGGAACTGCACGCGCTATTCATCGCCGGGCGGGTTCGACAACGAGGGCATCAACAACTCCCATCCTGCGGACTACGGCGACCACGCCATCGAGAAGGTCAGCTGGTGGGTGATGAAGACGCTCCCGCTCAACGAGCAGGACAGCGGCGATGGCGAGCGGCCCATCCAGCCCGTGCGCATCGCCCGCGGCCACAACGGCAACTGCGGGGAGCTCGGGGACCTGACGGTGGCCGCCTCCCGCGCCTGCCTCATACCGGCGGTCCAGATCTCGTTGCTCGCCGAGGACCACGTCTGGATGCAGTTCTACGACCGCGGGTGGCACCAGTGGGACAACTACTGGAGCGACGGCGGTGCGGTCATCGACGACTTCATGAACTACTGGATAGGCTGGTACAATCCCAACACGGGAGGCCCACGCGGCGGCTCGGGCGTCTCGGGCTGGCGCGGGGACGACTTTTCGTTCGAGGTCACCGAGAACTACATCCCGCCGGTGTCGCAATCGCACGTGACCGTGAACGTGAAGGATTCGGCGGGCTATCCGGTCGACGGGGCCCGCGTCGTCATGGCGAGCCATTGGCTGGCGGAATCGCGACAGCAGCGGGAAATGATCACCTATCCGTTCCCGGCCATCTGGAACTTCACCGACGGAAACGGGTCGACGACCTTTGTCCTGGCGCACAACAACTTCACCATCGACGTCGTCAGCAAGCTCGGCCACGCCGCGCTGAACAAGACCTGGATAGGGGAAGGACAGATTTACTCGTTCAATTTCACTTTGCCCGGAAGGCTCCCCTCGCCGACCCCGAGCCTTTCGAGCAGCCCGAACCGGCCTCCCGGAAAGCTGCAACTCGAGTACAATTACTCAGTGGAAAGGGGGGAGCAAAGGCCGCCCAATCCGGAAGTGATGACGACCTCCGTCCAACCCATCAGCTCGGAGTTGCGCCTCGCCTCGTTCATATGCGATGAGGCCAACTTCACAAAATATCTTTCGGGACAGGTATTCTTCGGCGAGGTCTACGTGCAGGCCGACCAGGATTTCATCTGGCCCTCCCTCATCTGCAACTTGACCGAGAACGAAACCTGGTACCTTGTGCTGTTCAACGAAAATACCCTCGAGACGTCCAAGACAGTCCACGTGAAGCTCGAGCTCCGGGTCCTCCACGAGACCCCCGGCATAGTGATAGATTATCCTGTCGGCGGCACTACGGTGGACGGCGCCCGTCCCATCCCGGTCACCGGCCGCGTACTGGGAGGCTCGCCGGTCGCCTCGCTGGAGCTCAGAATAGACGGGGGCCGGCGAGAGAACATCACCTCCGCGCTGGACCGCCTGACCGGGAAATGGCGCTGGGAGGCCGACCTTACCGCCCTTTCCTCCGGCCGGCACGTTATCACGGCCTTCGCCACGGACACGCTGGGCTACGAATCGATGGCCTCCGCGGCCATCGGCCTCGACAAGCTCCCGCCAAAGGCGTTCATCGACGCGCCCCCGGCCGGGACGATCTTCGGCCTGGACGAGCTCATCGAATTTCGGGGCCGGGCCTCCGACGACACGGCCGTCGCCGGGCTCTCGTACCGCATCGACGGCCTGCCTTTCCAGGACATCACCGCCTCGCTCCGCGGCGCTGACTGGAACTTCTCGCACCCCGGCGGCGTGCTGCTGGCCGGCAAGCACACGGTCGAGGTCCGGGCGGTGGACGTCGTGGGCCGCTCCGGGAACGCCACGCTGGACTTCGAGCTTCGGGACGAGCGGCCGCCCGAGGTGGGGATAACCTCGCCCGCCGAGGGGGAGACGTTCGAGATGGGCCAGACCGTCGTTTTGGAGGGCACCGCCCGGGACGATTCGAAGCTTGCCTCGCTCACGCTGGACATCGGTGGCAGGATGGTGGACCTTCTGCCCTCGCTGGACCAGAACGGCGGTTGGAGGTATTCCTGGGACTCCTCCGGACGAGCCGACGCGGGGGAGGTGGCTTTCTCGGCCGTCGCACTGGACGACTCCGGCAACCGCGCCGGCGCCTCCCGGGTCTTCCGGCTCTCGGACACGCGCGCGCCCGCCGTGGAGCTCCTGCTGCCGGGCAACGGGACCGTGTTCCGGCCGGGCGACCCGGTCAACATATCCGGAACGTGCTCGGACAATGTGGGCGTGGTGCGGCTCGAGGCGCGCCTCGGGTCCGAGGGCTGGAGGACCATCACCTCCTCCCTGCGCGACGGGAAATTCGGGCACCTCTTCGACACCGCCGATCTTCCGCCCGGGAGCTACAACATCACCGTCCGGGCCCACGACGGGGCCGGCAACACCGGGACCGACGAGGGATATGTCAAGCTGGAGGCCCCGCACAGGAAGCCGGCGGGACCCGCCTCGAAGAACTTCATTCCCGGCGCCGGGCCGGCGGCATTGCTCGCGGCGGCGGCGGTGCTCGCCGCGGCGGGCCGGCTGCGCCGGCGGAAAAGGGAGGACTGACTTGGACTGGAGCTCCGGCGGCAAGCATCCCTACACGAGGTTTTTGGCCCTCCTTTTCATAGAGGTGTTCCTTGCTGGCCTCGTGATCGTGACGGGAAGCCACCCCATGTTTCTCCTCGTGGTTATCATCGCGGTCCTCCCGCCGCTCCTTCTGTTTGCGGTCTCGCCCCTCCTGGTCAGGCACTCCATCGGCCCGGACGGGCTCGTGCTGCGCCAGGGCTGGTACTTCCGCGCCGTGATACCGGCCGGGAACATATCCGAGCTCTCCCTCACCGACGAGGAGCCGCCGCCGGGCAGCATCTCGTACTCGCCCCGCCGGCGCAGGCTCTTCCTCTCCATGTCGAGCTCCCGGCTCGTCCGGCTCGAGCTCAAGGAGGCCGCCCGGATGCCCTTCTCCCGGGGCGGGCCGGTCCAGACGGTGGTCTTCAGCGTGGACGACCCCGAGGGCTTCCTGGCCGAGGCCGGAAGGACGCTCCGGGCCAGCGTGAGGGTGGACCGCCACTGCCCCCACTGCCGCCAGGCCCTGCCTTCGGGGAAGGCCGCGCCCGCCGGTCCCGCCCGGCCGGAGCACCCGCGCATCGAGTACATCTTCCTGATACACCACGACGGGCGGCTGATCTTCCAGTTCGCCGGCGGGAGCATGCGGCCCCTGAGCACCTCGGTCGTGAGCGGGATGCTCCTCGTGATCCAGGACTTCATACGCGACGCCTTCAAGACCGAGGGTGGGGTGCTCCGGAAGCTGGAGCACGGCGACCTCACGGTGACCATCGAGGCGGGGAGCCTCACCTACCTGGCAGTGGTCATCTCCGGCCCCGATATCCCCGACGACCTCCGCAAGGTGATGAAGCAGGTGCTCAAAGAGGCGGAGCAGGAGTACGGCGACGCGCTGAGGGCATGGGACGGCGCGACGCCCGAGGGCATCGGCAAGGTGGTCTCGCAGGTGCTCTGGGCCTAGCGGCCCCGGACGGCCGTGAACCGTGAGCCGTGAACCGTGAGCCGGGCGGTGAGCCGGAAAAAGGCCGCGTTGATCTCCGGTTCACGGCTCACGGTTCACGGCTCACGGTTCACGGCTCACGGTTCACGGCGCCCGGTCGTGGGCCCCGAGCGCCTTTGCAAGATGCGCCGTGCCCCAAACCTCCGGAGGCGCCCGCGGCGGGGCCGGCCGGGAGGGCCGCTCCAGGAGCTTCAGGCGCC